>Ga0208131_1000125_pt1 | contig 22936 bp, 22 predicted proteins | sample ETNtaG_14_FD_185781 | JGI IMG/M metagenome (GOLD analysis project Ga0208131, IMG submission 185781) | Marine microbial and viral communities from oxygen minimum zone, Eastern Pacific Ocean - ETNP201406SV73 (SPAdes) (version 2) | ecosystem: Environmental > Aquatic > Marine > Oceanic ...
GCTATCGGCGCGGCTCCGGGGCACTGTCGACGGTATTGCAGAACCACGGGCCACGGCTCTCCGGTCCTCCGCCGGGCCTCGGTAGGGTGCCGCCCCATGGCCACCAAGTCCCGTCGCCCCGCCACCTACCGGTTCTCCCCGACGACCCGCCTCGTCGCCGGGCTGCTGGCCTTCATGATGGTCGGCAGCCTGATATTCGTCGTCGTGGCCGGTTCCGGAGGGGACTCCGGCGCCCCGGCACCTACCGTCCCGGCTCCCGACGACTGCCCTGCCACGGACAAGTCGGACGCACCCCGGTTGGCGTTCGACAGCCGCCCCACGTGGTGCCTCCGATCCGGCGCCGACTACACGGCCGTGTTCGACACGACCGAGGGTGAGATCCGGGTGACCCTGGACCGCGGGCGGACCCCGGAGACCGTCAACAACTTCGTCGTCCTCACCCGGTACGGGTACTACGACGGCACCCTGCTCTTCCGCTTCGACCCGACCATCGCCATCATCCAGGGCGGCGCCCCCACGACCAACAGCTGGTCGGACCCGGGACCCGGCTACACCATCCCCGACGAGGGCGGTGAGTTCCTACCGCTGTCCGGCGGTGGCCTGCGCGGACCCTTCACCTACCGGGCCGGCGACCTGGTGATGGCTCGCTCGGCAGGGCCCAACAGTTCGGGTGCCCAGTTCTTCTTCGCCACGGGCCCGGAGGTCGCGCTCCTGGACAACCAGGGCACGTACCTGGTGCTCGGCCATGCCGACGAGGCCGGCATCGCCGTTCTGCAGGCGATGATGGGCCTCTACCGGTTGGACGACACCTCGCAGTACGGAGGTGGACCGATCCGCGAGGTCATCGTCCGGTCGGTCACCATCGAGGTCGGCTGACCCCCGGGTCGGAACCGGATCGGGAGCCGTCCGATGGCCGGGCAGAGACCCGTCGAACCACCGGCCAGCACGTGGGCGTTCCCGTCGGCCCGCTCGGCCGACGAGCACGGTGTGGTCGGCGTCGGGGCCGACGTGGATCCCGGCACCCTGCTGGCCGCCTACCGGAGCGGCATGTTCCCCATGCCGATCGAGGCCGGAGGGCCCATGGCCTGGTGGTCGCCCGATCCACGGGGCGTCCTGGCCCCCCGTGGGGTGAGGATCAGCCGGTCCCTGAGGCGTTCGATCGACCGCTATGAAATCCGGGTCGATACGGCTTTCGCCGACGTGGTGGTGGCCTGCGCCGACCCGGCCCGGGAGCGAGGATGGATCGACGAGCGGATCGCCTCGGCCTACACCGAGCTCCACCGCCTCGGCTGGGCCCATTCGGTCGAGGCCTGGGACGAGGACGGTCTGGCCGGAGGCCTCTACGGCGTGGCCATCGGCGGCCTCTTCGCCGGCGAGTCCATGTTCCACCGTCGGACCGACGCCTCCAAGGTCGCCCTCACCGGGCTCGCCGGCCTCCTGGGAGACGACGACGACCGGCTGATCGACGTGCAGTGGTGCACCCCGCACCTGGAACGCCTGGGTGCCACCGAACTCTGCCGTGCGGACTACCTGGAACGCCTCCCCGACCTGACGCTCGCAGTCGGCCCGGACTGGTCGGCCTGGTAACCGATGTCGGCGGTCAGCCCCAGAAGGTGCTGATGCCGCCGGAATGCCACCAGCGCCCGGAAAACCGCCAGGCAGTCGGGGCCGCTGGAGGCTCCAGGGCAGACGACGGCTTCGGCCACAGCGCCTCGTAGGCGACGAGGATGGCAGCCAACTCCTGCTCGGTGGCACCCTCGGCGACTATGCGGACCATCGGAATACCCGCTTCCCCTAGAGGGGCACGTTCCCGTGCTTGCGCCGGGGGGTCTCCTCGTGCTTCGAGGCCAGCATCTCCAGGCCGGCGATCAGCTTCGCCCGGGTATCGGCAGGATCGATCACGTCGTCCACGTAGCCCCGCTCTGCGGCCACGTACGGATTGGCGAATTTCTCCATGTACTCGTTGACCAGCTCGGCCCGACGGGATACCGGATCGGCCGCGTTCTGGAGTTCCCGCCGGTAGACGATCTCAACTGCGCCCTGGGGGCCCATGACCGCCAGTTCGGCCGAAGGCCACGCCAACGAGAGGTCCGATCCCACCGACTTGGAGTCCATGACGACGTAGGCCCCACCGTAGGCCTTCCGGGTGATGACCTGGATCCTGGGCACCGTCGCCTCGCAGTAGGCGTACAGCAGCTTGGCGCCGTGCCGGATGATCCCGCCGTACTCCTGGTCGACGCCGGGCAGGAAGCCGGGCACGTCGACGAAGGTGATCAGCGGCACGTTGAAGGCGTCGCAGGTGCGCACGAACCGGGCAGCCTTCTCCGCAGCACCGATGTCCAGCACCCCTGCAAAGTGCATCGGCTGGTTGCCGACCACCCCGACGCTCCGGCCGTTGAGCCGTCCGAACCCGCAGACGATGTTGGCTGCCCACGCCGAGTGGTACTCGAGGAACCCACCGTCGTCCAGAACCGTCTGGATGACCGTACGCATGTCATAGGGGAGGTTGGCACTGTCCGGCATGAGCCCGGTGAGCTCCGGACAGAGGCGGTCCGGCGGATCGTCGGTCGCCAGGACCGGTGCCTCCTCGAGGTTGTTGGAGGGCAGGTGGGCCAGGAGGGCCTTGACCTCGTCCAGTACCTCCCTCTCGTCGTCGCAGACGAACGTGGCCACCCCCGACTTGGTGGAGTGGCTGCCGGCCCCGCCGAGCTCCTCGAGGCTGACGTCCTCGCCGGTGACCGTCTTGACCACGTCCGGTCCGGTGATGAACATATGGGACTTCTCGCGCACCATGAAGATGAAGTCGGTCATGGCCGGGCTATAAACGGCTCCGCCGGCACACGGGCCGAGAATGACGCTGATCTGGGGGATCACCCCCGACGACTGGACGTTGCGCCAGAAGATCCCCCCGTAGCCGTCGAGGCTGACCACGCCCTCCTGGATACGGGCTCCTGCACCGTCGTTGAGACCGATCATCGGGGCACCGACGCTCAGGGCGAGGTCCATGACCTTGTGGATCTTCTCGGCGAACACCTCTCCCAGGGCGCCCCCGAACACGGTGAAGTCCTGGGAGTAGACGAAGACCTTGCGACCGTCGACCGTGCCCCAGCCCGTGATGACGCCATCGGTGTAGGGCCGTTCTTCGATCCCGCTCTCATGCGCCCGGTGGCGGGCCAGCATGTCCAGCTCGTGGAACGAGCCTGGGTCCAGCAGGTGGTCGATGCGCTCCCGGGCCAGCATCTTCCCCTTGTCGTGCTGCCGTTGGACTGCCCGCTCGGTGCCCGCGTGGATCGCCGCCTCCCTGCGCTTGTGGAGTTCGTCGAGGCGTTCGTTCATCGAGTAGTCGACCATGGTGGCCACAGGGTACCGAACTGGAATCAACCGGCAGGAGTGTCTGCCCGCCGGTACCTTCCTGAGATGCCCGACGCCACCGGTGGAGCCAGACGATGCCTGGCCGTCTTCTGCGGATCGAAGGTCGGCAACGACGGTGGCGTCCACACCCTGGCCCGGGAACTGGGATCGGCCATGGCGGCCAGCGGCGTGGGGTTGGTCTACGGCGGAACGTGCATCGGCGTGATGGGCTCCCTGGCAGACGCCGTGCTGGAGGCGGGGGGAACAGCGGTCGGGGTTATACCCGTCGGCCTGTTCAGCCGGGAGGTCCCCCACGGGAACCTGACCGAACTCGTGGAGGTGCCGGACATGCATGCCCGGAAGCGGGCCATGTACGAACGTGCCGACGCCTTCTGCGCCCTGCCCGGTGGCTACGGAACTCTGGAGGAGGTGTTCGAGGCGGCCACCTGGACACAACTGGGCCTCCACGACCGCCACAAGCCGGTGGTCCTGCTGGACCACAACGGCTTCTGGTCAGGCCTCGAGGCCTTCCTGGACAGGGCAGTTTCCGACGGGTTCGTGAAGCCGGGCAACCGCGGGATCGTGTCGCGGGCGACCTCGGTTGCCGAGGCGCTGGCGATCCTCGACCGCTGACGTCGGACCACCGCCGCCGGCGGGCCTACGACGGGGTCAGCGCCGGTCGGCGGCGAGGCGTCGCGCCCGCTCGGCCAACCGGGGGGCGTCCAGGTGGGAGCACACGTCCTCCAGGTGGCGTGCCGGGCCGCTCCAGCGCAGGTCCTCCACGTCCTCCATCACCGGTGCGTCGAGGTCCAGGGTGGCCAGTCTCCGGTACAGCAGAGCCTCCTCGCGGCCGGCTGCCAGGGTGACGGCCAGATTCGTCGCACCACGGACGGCAACGTCCCATTCCCGGGCGTCGTCGGGAATGGCCTCAAGGTGTCCGTAGCGGGCCAGGACCGTAGCCGAGGACTTGGCGCCCCAGCCGGCCAGGCCCGGGATGCCGTCGGCCGTGTCGCCCACCAGCGCCAACCAGTCCGGGATGGACGTCGGCTGCACGCCGAACTTCTCCACCACACCGGCCCGGTCGTAGGTGATCTCCCGCCTGCGGTCGACCTGCACGATGCCGGCTGCGTCGTCCACCACCTGGGCGAGATCCTTGTCCGGGGTGCACACCAGTACCCGACCAACGCGCGGATCGACGGCAGCCCGGACGGCTGCGGCCCCCATCGCATCGTCGGCCTCGTGCTCGACCATTCCGAACACCGTGAACCCGGCGGCCTCCAGCGCCGCCTCCAGCAGCGGAAACTGGGCGAACAATTCCGGCGGCGTGCCCTCCCCGGTCTTGTAGCCGTCGAACAGGTCGTTGCGGAACGACTCGATCACCCGGTCGGTGGCCACCCCGACGTGGGTGGCTCCGTCCGCCAGCAGCCTGAGCATGGAACCCAGCACCCCACGGGTGGCCGCCACCTCCACGCCCTCGGCGGTGACGTGGGATGGCACGGCGAAGTGGTGGCGGAAGAGCTCGTAGGTGCCGTCCACCAGGTGGACGTCGATACCGACCATGGCGTCTCCAGGTACCCCCGGCTACTCCTGGACCAACTCGATCAGCGTTCCGAACGATCCCTTCGGGTGGACGAAGGCCACGGTCGTACCACGCGAACCGGGACGGGGGACCACGTCGATGGCCCGACCACCGGCTGCCACGATGGCCTCCAGGGCCTCGGCGCAGTCGTCGACCCGGTAGCCGACGTGGTGGATGCCTTCGCCACGCTTCTCCAGGAACCTGGTGATCGCCGAATCGGGTCGGGTCCCGGTCGTGAGCTGGATGTAGGACTCTCCGACCCTCAGCAGGGCTTCGTCGACGCCGTCCCGTTCGACGACCTCACGGTGGTGGACCTCGGCACCGAAGGCCGCCCGGTAGTAGGCGATGGCCGCCTCCAGGTCGTGGACCGCGATGGCAACGTGATCTATCTGGGTCAGCAGCACGCGGGGCTCCCGGAGGCTCGGATGGTGTCGTTCGCCGACTGGATCCACCTGGTGCCGTGGTGGTGCGGCGGTACGCGCCTGTGGACTGGGCTGTGGATAAGTGCCACTAGGGCCATGGGCGGCCCATTGCGTGCTGGTGGTCCGTTTTGTGACGGCCGAACGACGAATCGTGTCTGACTTGTCATGATCTCTTCATTGTCGTAATATGATTGCAACAGTTGGGAACCACCCCTCCACCCAACTTGGGAACGGCCCTCCGGTCCGGCGGGAGCCACCGGAGGGCGTTTCCATGCTCCGCGCCGGTCTTCCACAGGCCCGTCATCCGCCGTCGAGGCGCCGGCGACCCTCCAATGCCCGGCCCAGGGTCAGTTCGTCGGCGTACTCCAGGTCTCCACCCACCGGCAGTCCGCTGGCGATCCTTGTGACATCCATGCCCAGCGGGGCGAGAAGGCGGGCCAGGTACATCGCCGTGGCCTCGCCCTCGATGTTCGGGTTGGTAGCCAGGATCACCTCTTCCACGCCCTCCGGCTCCAAGCGGACCAGCAACTCCCTCACCCGGAGCTGGTCCGGACCGATGCCCTCAATCGGGCTGATCGCCCCTCCCAGCACGTGGTACCGGCCGCGGAACTCGCCGGTCCGCTCGACGGCCACGATGTCGCGGGGATCCTCCACCACGCACAGCACCGACGCGTCCCGACGGTCGTCGGTGCACACCGCACAGAGATCGCCCTCGGCCAGGTTGAAGCACCGATCGCAGAATCGGACCTTCGCCTTCATCTCGTCGATGGCCACCGTCAGCCGGGAGGTGTCCTCGACGGACACCTTCATGAGGTGGAAGGCCAGGCGCTGGGCGGACTTGGGCCCGATGCCCGGAAGGCGTCCCAGCTCGTCGATCACCTGCTGCACCGCGTCGGCGTACACGTCGTTCGCTCCGCCGCCCGATCAGGTCGGATCGACCAGCGAGGCGCCCGGGAACGCCTGGGTCAACTTCTCGACAGCCGAACCCTCGGCGATGTCGGCGTCCACCAGCCCGTCGAGGTCGACGGCCTCGTCGGCGACCGGGGTGGCCACCACCGGCTCCCGGACGGACTGCCGGGTGTCCCCGTCCACGATCAACCGCACGGGAACCGCTACACCGAACCGGTCTGCCAGAGCCTTCTCCAGCTCGGGTCGCATGTCCTCGCAACGCCGCATGTGGGGCTCGTTGGGAAGCGCCATGACCGCGGTGCCGTCCTCCACGGCTACGAAGCGGGCCGCGGAGAACCTGGCCCGGGCCTTCCTGCCCAGCCGGTCCAGGAGGTCGTCCCCCCATGCCAGTACGAGCTCGTCGCGGGTCAGGGTCGTGGCCGTGTCGGTCGGGGCCTGCCCGACGCCCCGTGCCGTGGACCCTGCCTCCGCAGCGCCCCCACCATCGGACCCTGCTGCAGGCGGCGGCGTCGGCGTCGAAGGGGGCGACGGCTCGGCAGTAGCAGTAGCAGTAGCAGTAGCAGCGGCAGCGGCAGCGGCCAACCTGGCCCGACCCTCGGCCGCCGGACCTGTCCGGGGGGGAGGGGGCGGAGGGGGTGGGCTGCCACCGGTCCGCGGACCCGGCGGGACACCGCGCTCGGCCAGCGCCGCCTCCAACTGCTCGACCCGACGTGTCAGGGCCTCCAGGTCAGCCGGATCTCCGCTCCCGGCGGCGGCCGACGCCGTGAGCCGCACGAGGGCCACCTCCAGGTCAACCCGCGGATCGGGCGACCGTCGCATGTCGACCAGGGCGGTCCCCAGCACCTCCAGCGCCCGGGTCGTGACTGTCGGCGTGACCATCTCGGCGAAGCGTTTCGCCCGGTCCCGATCGGCGGCAGGAAACTGGGTCGGTGGTACCCCCATGGCCACCAGGAAGGCTTCCCGCAGGGCGCCCAGAAGCGCCTCACCGGTGACCCTGGGCTCCCGCCCGCGTGCGATGCCGGCGGCCAGGGCGGCCAGGGCCCGGCCCGGGTCCCGCTCGGCCAGGGCGGCCAGCAACTCGTCGGTCGAGGTCTCGTCGTCGGTGATACCACCTACCACCACCCTGTCGAGAGCCGAGAGGGCGTCCCGGGCCGACCCCCGGCCGGCCCGCACCGCATGGGTGATGCCTTCTTCGTCCACGTCCAGACCCGCCTCGGCAACGACGTCGCGCACCAGTGACTCGAGTTCCACGGCGGTCAGCAGGTTCAACTCCAGGTGCTGGGAGCGACTCCGGATGGTCTCGACCACCTTGTGTGGCTCGGTGGTGGCCAGGATGAAGATCACATGGTCCGGCGGTTCCTCCAGCGTCTTGAGCAGGGCGTTCTCGGCACCGGCGGTGAGCATGTGGACCTCGTCGAGGAGGTACACCTTGGTCCGGCCCGGGGTGCCCAGGGCGACCCTGGCGAGCAGGTCGCGCATGTCGTCGACCTTGTTGTTGGACGCCGCGTCCAGCTCGTGCAGGTCGAACGAGGTACCGGCATCGATGGACACGCAGGACTCACACGTCCCGCACGGTTCACCGTCGACCACGTCCGTGCAGTTCAGCGCCTTGGCCAGGACCCGCGCGGCCGTAGTCTTGCCGGTTCCACGGGGGCCGCTGAGCAGGTAGGCGTGGAGTACCCGGTCCTCCCGCACGGCATTCCGGAGGGCGGCTACCACGTGCTCCTGTCCCCGGATCTCCGAGAATCGCCGGGGCCTGAAGCGCCGGTAGAGCGACGTGTACTCCATGCGCCGACCCTACTGCGGCACCGCAACAGGGACCGCTGGCCAAGTACCGGTGATCGGCGGAGGGAGTGGGATTCGAACCCACGGTGACGGTGAAGCCACACACGCGTTCCAGGCGTGCCGAATCGTCCGCTCTCGCATCCCTCCGGGACCCGACGCTGGGCCGGGATCCGGGCGACAAGGATATCGAAACCCATGATGGGATCCGGGCGGTACAGGTATCGTTGAGGTGCATCCGTCTTGGAGTGTGGCGGTCGGGTCCTGTGCGACCGGGGCCCGTGAACCGAGTCAGGGCCGGAAGGCAGCAGCTCTCAGCGGAACCCCCGGAGTGCCGCAGACCACCTGGCCGCCACGCTCGAGGACGGGTGCCACCGCGCCCGCCCCTATCGTCGCCCACGTGGAACACGGTGGAACAAAGTCGGTTGACGATCCGGACCCAACCGACCATGGCCTGATGGGCGCGGCCCTGGCCGAGGCCGCTCTCGGGGCGGCGGTAGGCGAGGTACCGGTTGGCGCCGTGGTGGCCGTCGGCGATCGGATCGTGGCCCGGAGGCACAACGAGCGCGAGGCCACCGGCGACCCCACCGCCCATGCCGAGGTCCTGGCGCTGCGCGACGCCGCCACGGCGCTGGGACGGTGGCGCCTCGACGACGCCGTCCTGGTCGTGACCCTGGAGCCCTGCCCTATGTGCGCCGGAGCGGCCTGGGCGGCCCGCATCGGCCGCCTCGTCTGGGGAGCACCCAACCCGGACGCGGGGTCCGTCGGCTCCCTCTACAACCTGGGATCCGACCCCCGTCTGAACCACGAATACCCGGCGACCGGCGGTATCCGCTCCGAGGAGAGTGCGGACCTGCTCACCGCGTTCTTCGCCCGCCACCGCTGATTGGCGGCCGATCGGTCCGGTTGGTCGCCCGTCGGCACCTCAGTAACCTCGTCAGCGGAAGGTTGCCAGAGCGGACGAATGGGGCGGCCTCGAAAGCCGTTGTGGCCTCCGGGTCACCGTGGGTTCAAATCCCACACCTTCCGCCATCAGTGACCGGGTCCCGGACCCGGTCACTGCCGCGCTCAACCGACGTCGGTGGGATCGGAGATGGCACGCCAGAACCCGATCTCGTGGTCCCACTCGGCCAGACTGAGGGTGTCGCGGGCGTCGTACTTACCGGGACCCAGCGAGTTGTACAGCTGGCCCGATATCGAGAACGAACCGAGACCATCCACAGCAGCAGCAAACGATTCGTTGGTCAGATCGGGACCGGCCGCCGTGGCGATCTGCCGGAACAACTCGAACAACCTGCAGGAACTCTGGGTGGCCGACCAGTAGTTGGGCTCACCCTCCTCCAGCAACTCAACCGATCGCACCTCGAGGCCCAGGCCCGCCTCGATGACGTCCAGGCAGTCGGCCATGGCCGGATCGGTTGACGAGACGAACGACCGGTTGGTGAGCAGGGTGCCGGCACCATCGATGCCCTGCGGGGGATCCGTCTTCCAGCGGTTGGTGGAATCGCCGTTCAGGATGAGCACGACGAACTCGTCACCAAGGTCAAACAGGACCTCCTGGGCGTAAGCGGCCTCTCCGATGAAGAACACCGTGGACACGTCCTCCACCCGGGCCCGCTCCAGGAGCACCTCCATGTGGGCGATCGTGGCCACCTCATCGCCGGTGTTCGGGTTGTACACGGCGACAGCGACCGTCACACCCGCTTCCTCGAGCGCCGCCCTGGTGTCGGCGATGGTCGGCTCGTAGTCGCCGTTCGCCCCGTAGAGCATGAAGGTGCCCAGGTCGGCCAGTCGTCCGGTCTCCCGCAGCAGGTTCACGAAGGCCCTGCCACGTCGACCCAGGCTGATGTCATCGCTGATCCAGGTGGCGGTCACCCTTTCGAGCTGTTCAGGGGTGGGCTTGCCCCCCACGAGGATCGTGTCGTAGAGGCCACCGAAGCACTCGTTGACGCCCTCGGCTCCGGGGCCGGCGAAGCCGTTCAGCACGGCGAACACCTGGTGGTCCTCAGCCATCTCCACACACACCGCCTCGGCCGTGGTGGCACCGACCGGGAGGAAGGTCCCGTGGACGACCTCGACCATCCGACCGAGCACCCCTCCGGTGGCGTTGATGTGGGCGACGTAGGCGTCCACCGCGCCCTGGTAGTTGGCATAGGTGAGGTTGAACCCGTACGTCTCGTTGAACTTCTCGAAGTCGATGGACGTGAAGCCGATTCTGATGGTCGCCGACGTGACGCCCCGGAAGGAGTCGGTAAGGACTATTGGAGCCGCCGTGGTCGTGGTCTCAGGCGGTTCCTCGGTGGTCGTCGTGGTGGTTGCCTCGACCGACACCTCGACAGTCGTGGTGGATGCCTCTACCGGCGGCCCAGTGGTCGTGGTGGATGCCTCTACCGGCGTCCCGGTGGTCGTGGTGGATGCCTCTACCGCCTCGTCAGCCGACGGTGTCGTCGGAGCCACCGCCTCCGCCGATGTGGTCGGCACCGTTCCCAGGGTGGTGTCGACCGGCACCCCCACCAACGCCGACGGTGACGAACCGCCGCCACAGCCACCGGCCACCAGCGCCAGGGCCAGGGCCACCCCGAGCCGGACCAGGCGTCGCACCGATCCACTCATCCCAGCTCCCCCCTCCGGCCGCTCCATGGACCAGATGGACTCGCTAGACGGTAGACGCGATCCGGGCGATCGGTCACCACCCGACCAGGACCGCCCTGCTGGCCTCCACGATGCGGCGGGCCATCGGGCCCATGCCCAGCGCGGTCAACCCGGTGTTGAATACCTCGGGCGCAACCACCGGATCTGCGGAGATGTCCCGCAACAACCCGAACAGGTGGTCGTGGTCAACCACGCCCTCGCCGGGCAGGGGGCGGTCGGCCAGGCACTCGGCCATCGGATCATCCCAGGGCTCGGCTCCGGCGTCGCACAACTGGAACACCCGGATGGCCTCGCCGGGCATGGAGGCCAGGGTCTCGGCGTGGCGTCCGTACGGGCCACCAGGTTGGCGGTGCCAGTGCCAGGAGTCGAGCAGCACCCCCACGTTCGGCTGCCCGGTACGCCGAAGGATCTCCCAGCAGGTCGTGATGTCCGGGATTCCGGACCACGGTAAGAACTCCACGCAGATGGCCACGTCGACCTCCGCGGCCCGATCGGCCACCGCTGCGAGGTTGGCAACCGTCGCCTCCATGGACACGAGCTCGGGCTGTAGTACCACAGCGGCGAGGTTCGGCGACCCGTGGGCCGCAGCGATGTCGATCGAGTCCAGTGAATCCTCGACGGCCACTGCCGGACTGGTTGCGTTGGCCCAGCCGTAGATGGCTTCGACGCAGGCGACCCGTAGGCCGGCCGCCGAGAGTCGGGCCCTGATGCCGGCTGAGGTCCATCCCCGCGCCTTCAGGAGGACCTCGTGGAGGGTCCAGAAGGAGATACCGACAGCGCCGGCGGCAACGGTCGCCTCCACGTACTCCTCGAAGCCGGCTCCGTCCAGGTCGAACGTGTCGGGTAGGAGGGTGCTGGGACAGAGGAACAGGTCGTCTCGCCTACGGCGCTCAACGGTCACGCCGGGGTTCCCGGCACGAGGGCCGGCTCCAGGCGGGCCAGGAGGGCGGCTACCAGGTGGTCGACTGTGGATTCCGGAGCGGGTTCCAAGGTCAGACGACCATCCCGCCATAGGGTGGCGAACCCCCAGACGAGGGACAGTTGCAGCCGCGTCCAGTGGACCCTCGCGTCGGCGTCCAGGCCCATCATCTCCAGGACAGTCTGGAGCGGGCTGCCGACGCGTTCCACCGCTGCCAGCAGGTCGGGGTCAATGCCGGGAGGGTGGATGGCGGCGCTGAAGCGCCCCGGCCACGCCATGGCGAAGCCAAGATGGGCCCGGACTACGGCGTCGATGGCGTCGCGACCCGACCGTCCCACGGCTGCTCCGATCACCGCATCGCCCAGGTCAGCCAGCGACCGGAGGGCCAGGAGCCGACGGAGCCCCTCCACGCCGTCCACGTGGGCGTAGAGCGACTGTGACCTGATGCCCAGTCGGGCCGCCACCATCACCGGTCCCACCCCGTCGACGTTTCCGATCTCGTCGAGGACCTCCAGAGCGGCACGGCCCACCTGGTCGGCGGTCACCCCTCGTCGTGCGGCCATCACCCCTCCGTACGTTCCTTGCAAACCTAGTCGAACTAGGGCAGGCTTATGTCTGATGACTGTAGACACTGCTGGCCCCAGAACGGCCCTCCTCGAGGTGGACGACGACGCCGACCTGATCGAGGTGCTCTCCTCCCACGGTTGGGGCGACGGCCTGCCGCTGGTCGCCCCCACCCCCGGACGGGTCGAGGCGATGCTCGCAGGTTGTGCCGGCGCCGACCCCGACGAGGTCATCGCCGTGCTCCCTCCCCGGTTCGGCGAGGCCACCAGGCTGGCCATCGCCGTGAACGCCGTGATGGCCGGCTGCCTGCCCGACCACCTCCCGGTCCTGGTGTCGGCCGTGCGTGCGCTGGCCCACCCCGAGTTGAACCTCCGTGGCGTAAACGCAACCACCCACTGCGTCGCCCCTCTGCTCGTCGTCCATGGAGAGGTGGCCCGCAGCGGCGGCTACAACAGCGGCCCGGGTGCCTTCGGACCCGGTAATCGGGCCAATGCCACCACCGGTCGGGCCCTCCTCCTGGTACTCCTGCACGTGGCCGGTGCCACGCCGGGTGACGGGGACGCCTCGACCCAGGGTGGGCCGGGCAAGTACGGCTTCTGCGTGGCCGAGAACCTGGATGCCTCACCGTGGGCCGGCTACGCGGCTTCCATCGGCGTGGACGCCCCATCAGCGGTGACCGTCCACTGTGGCGAGGCACCACACAACGTGCACGACATGGAGTCGTCGGACCCGGCACGGATCCTGGACAAGGTGGCCTCGGCGATGGCCACCACCGCCCAGAACAACGCCTGTATCAGCCAGGGCGAGTACGTGGTGGCACTCTGCCCGGAACACGCCGCCACGTGTGCCGAGGCCGGGTGGTCCCGATGCGACGTCGCCTCCTACCTGTTCCAACGGGCCCGGCTGCCAGCCGGCGAACTACGGGCGGCCTTCGCGCACCGGGCGTGGGCCCCGTGGATGGACCGGCTGGAGGATGATGAGCTTGTCCCCATGACCGGGGAGGCGGGAAACATCCGGGTGCTGGTCGTCGGGGGACCCGGCAAGCACAGTTCCGTCATACCCAGTTGGGGAATGACCCGGAGCGTCACCCTCCCCGTCGAGGCCTGAACCCCGAACAGATCGGAGACGACCATGCAGATCATCCGCCCCGACGGATCGGTGGCCACGCCGCCCGCCACCCTCGCCCCATCTCCCCACGTGCTCTCCGGACGACGTATCGGCATCCTCGACAACCGCAAGCCCAACGCCGATGTGCTCCTCGAACGCCTGGCCGAGCGCCTCGTCGAGCGGACCGGCGCCACCGTCGTACGCGTCGATACCAAAAACGCCGCCATCCCGTGTGACGACCAGGTCCTGGGCCTACTGGCCGAGGAGGTGGACGTCATCCTCACCGGCACCGCCGATTGAGGGAGCTGCACGTCGTGGAGTGTCCACGACACCGTGAAGCTCGAGCAGGCCGGTCGGCCCACCGTTCTGGTGGCCACCGGTGATCTTCGGCAGCTGGCAGACCAGACCGCTGCAGACCTGGGCCTGGCCGACCTGCGGGTGGTGTCCGTCGAGCACCCCGTCGGCGGCATCGACCCCGACGAGGTCCGAAGGCGGGCCGACGGCATCGTCGACGAGGTGCTCGGCCTCCTGACCGGAACCGGCGGCGCCCCGTGACCATCCAGATCGACCACACCGAACGCACCGCCCTGGTGACCGGCGCAGGCGCCGGAATCGGTCGGGAGGTCGCCCTCTGGCTGGCCCGGGCCGGTGCGGCAGTTGCCGTCAACGACCTACGGGCCGACAGGGCCGAGGCTGTGGCGGCCGAGATCGACGGAGAGGGCGGGTCGGCGGTACCGGTGGTCGCGGACTGTCGGGACGACGCCGCCGTCGACGCCATGGTCGCCACGGTCCTGGATCGCCTTGGGGGCCTGGACATCGCCGTCAACAACGTCGGGATGCTGCCTCCGGGGCGTAGCCCCCAGCCGTTCGTGCAGGCCCGGGGCGAGGACTGGCGCGACATCGTCGACCAGAACCTGGTCACGGCGGCCCTGTGCGGCCGGGCCGAGGCCGAGGTGATGGTCGAGGGGGGAGGCGGCTCGATCCTGTTCGTGACGTCGGGCGAGACCACCCGGCCGGCGCCCTACAACGCTGCCTACGCGGCGGCCAAGGCCGCGGTCAACCACCTGGTGACCACCATGGCCGTGGAGTTGGGACCGGCCGGCGTCCGGGTCAATGCCATGGCACCGGGCACCACGCTGACCGAGACGGTGGCGGCTGCGTTCACCGAGGAGCGCATGGCTGCAATCGTCGAGGCCACCCCGCTGCGACGCATGGTCGAGCACGACGAGTTGGCCCGCCTGGCCGTGTTCCTGACCAGCGACCTGGCCCGGTGCATCACCGGGCAGTTCCTGCTGGCCGACGCAGGGGCGTTCCTGTCACGTACCCGACCGGCCAACGACGAGGGGCTGACCGTACACCTGGACGGTTCGAACGCCCGCTGACCCGGTTGGCCGGCGGACTACCTCCCCTACAAGCCGATCCGGTGGTGAGGAGGGACTTCGAAGCGCCCGATGGCATCGGCCCGCTCGTGGAGCAACCCGACGATGTCATCGAGCTTCCGGCCGATGATGAACTGGCGTCGGGCCGTGCACCCCACGACGAAGCGCCCCAACTCGTCCAGGTCGGCGACCGTGACATCCCGTCCCGCCTTCGCCAACAGGTCCTTCATCTCGACGAATGACATGCTCTTGCGGCCGGTACCCCCGCGCACCCGCTCCAGCTCTGTCGGCCGGTTGCGTTGCGAGGTGAACAGCCCGGTGTCCATCAGCCCCCCGGACGGGTAGAACACCGACGCTCCCATGGCCTCGGACTCGGCCCGGAGCTGGTGGTCCAGCGTCTCGGTCATGCAGCTCACCGCCGCTTTGCTGGAGGCGTACAGGCCAGCCGACGGCACCGGTGCGAAACCACCGTCACCCGAGGAGGTGTTGACGACGTGCCCCGGCTCGCCGGAAGCCAGCATGCGGGGAACGAAGGCCATGATCCCGTTTGCGGTTCCGAACACGTTGACGCCGTAGCACCATCTCCAGTCGTTCGGTTCGTGCGTCCAGATCCGACCTCCTCCTCCCGAACCCACGCCGGCGTTGTTGTAGAGAAGGGTGCAACGCCCGTGCACCGTGAACACCTGGTCGGCCAACGACTCGACCGAGTCGGCGTCGGAGACGTCGGTGAGTATCCCCGACACCCGTCCCGGAAAGGAGGCCGACAGCACGGCAACCGTCGTGTCCATCACGTCCTGCTCGATGTCGGCGATGACAACGGTGGCGTCCGCCTCCAGCAGGGCGCGCACAATGCCCTTCCCGATGCCGTTGGCACCACCGGTCACGACGGCGACCGACCCTGCGACCTCCAGGGGCACCGTCATCAGGCGGCTACCTCCTGCGTCTGGTTCTGCGGCGCCATGCCAGGACAGCCCTTGGCCGTCTCCGGGATGTCGACGTACGAAATGCCACCGCTTACGTGCGCCTTGGTCGGGCAGTGCTGGTCGGCCAGGGGTCGTAGCTTCTCGACGTCGAACTTGTAGAGAGCCGCAACATTGGTGGTCAGCAGCGAAGTGGCCTCGTCGGTGGTCATCTCCCCGAAGGTGAGCCTCAGGTGCTCGTCGGTATGGGGATGTGACCCTTCTATGTGCGGGTAGTCGGACCCCCACATGACCTTTCCGATGCCTATCTGGCGGACCGCCTCGATATCGGTGGGACGCAGAAAGCTGGCCCCGACGTGGCACTGCCGCTGCCAGTACTCGGACGGTCGCAACGACATCTCGGCCACGGCGACACCACCGAAGATCGCCTCGGAACCGTAGGTGGAGTACTTCATCCGCTCGTAGAACGAGTCCAGCTTCTCCAGCGTGTCCGGAACCCAGGTCGTACCGGTCTCGGTGTTCACCCACTGGAGGTCCGGGTGGCGTTCGAAGACGCCGGAGAACATGAGGTGCCACAGGGCCCGATGGCTCCACCACGAAACCTCCAGCATGAACATCGCAAGCGAGGCCGGGAAGTGGTTCCCGAAGTTCGGGGTGGCTCCACCTGAATGGTGGTTCAGGGGCATGTCGCAGGCCTCGGCCGCCGCCCAGATCGGCCTGTAGGCCGCCGAGTAGAGGGGCTCGAAGGGTGAGTCAGGCGGGGCACCCGGCACGAGGATCCCGCCGCGCAGGCCGTTCTCGGCTGCCCACTGGATCTCGGCAACGGAACCCTCCACGTTACCGAGGAAGATCTGGGCGATACCCGCCCTGCGTTCCGGCGCCTCGGATACGAAGTCCAGCAGCCACCGGTTGTGCGCCCTGAGACCGGCCCAACGACGGTCCATGTCGTCGCTGTAGGGAGGTGCCTCGAACTGGCTGGATGATGCAGGCGCGAACGGAGGCTGGGTGTTGGGGAACAGCACGGCGGCGACGACGCCGTCGGCCTCCTGCTCGCGCAGGCGGCGCTCGGTGGACCAGTTGCGGTTGCCGTCGACCGTCGGGTCGCCGTCCACACCGACGTTCAGCGGTGACCGGTCAGCGTCATTGAACACCTCGGCGGTCCGTCGTTCGGCCTCCTGGATCGCCACGGCCCACTCGTCGAATTCATCGTGGTACTTCTTCTCGAGGTACGGCTTGTAGTCGTGTAGTGCCGCACCGCAGTGGGTGTCGGCCGAGATGACCACGTGTCGTTCGCTCATCGTGCTTTCACTCCCTGGTCTCGTAAGTCCCTGGTCCGGCACCGGGTTCAGGCGTACTGCATCTCGCAGCCGTACTCGTTGATCCACCATCGAGCGGTCTCCACGGCATCCGCCGGCGTCCGGAGGTCCGGTGACTGACCCAGCTGTTCCGGCGTGGGCCCGACCCGGTCGGCGACGACTCGCAGACCGGCTTCGTCCAGGCCGTAGCAGTCGATGGCATTGAGGCCAAGGAGAAGCCGGGTGTCCTCGATCGAGACGTCCTGGAAGTCGTTTTCCAGGCGTTCCCTGGTCTTGGGCCAGGATCCCTCGGGATGCGGGTAGTCGGTTCCCCACATGAGGGCGTCTATGCCGTTGACGTGCCGTCGGCGGATCTCCTCGGTGGACATGGTGGAGGCGCCGATGAAGACGTTGGTGCCGAAGTACTCGGATGGCAGACGGGTGATGAGGCCCTTCATGCGGGATCCCATCTTCTTGATCTTCCAGCTGGCCCCGAAGTTGACGTCGGTCTTCCAGAGCAGATCGCCGATCCAGTACGAGCCACACTCCACCACGGCGTACCGCAAGTTCTCGAACCGGTCGAACTTGCCGGAGAACAGCAGCTGCCAGAGGATCCGGTGGGTCCAGAACGGGACCTCGCTTATGTACATGGCCACGTTCTGGCCGTACGAGTCGAAGTCGGCCTCGCCGGAATGGGTGTGCACCACGAGCCCGGTATCGGCACAGGCCGCCCAGACCCGGTCGTAGTGGTCGGTGCCGTAAGCCGGGAACCCGTGCCACATGGTCGGCACCATGATCCCCTTGATCCCCGGCCTTCCGGCAAGGGACTCGATCTCGGCCACGGCCAGGTCCACGTCGTGGGTTATGGGCACCAGCGCCACGCCGGCCCGACGTACCGGGTTGGTGGCGCAGAACTCCTCCAGCCAGCGGTTGTGGGCACGGGCTCCACCGAAGGCCAGTCGGGGGTCGGTGATCTGGCCTGCATGCAGCCCAGCGCCGAACGGCGGGGACTCCTGGCCTGTCACGGCGTCACCGTCGGCGAAGATGATCTCGCCGGCGACACCGTCAGCATCCAGCACCGGATCACGGACCTCGGGGTCGTAGGCGCCCTGGAGGCCCCACTCGTTCTCGCCCTCCCACTCGGCGATGAACTCGGCATTCACCTCCTCGGCGATCCGTCGGTGCTCGTGGCGCTCCGCGACGTACTGGTCGAACTCCTTGTGCAGCGAGGACTCCAGGTACGGGCGGTACTCCTCGCACTGCAGTCCGGCGTGGGTGTCCGACGAGACGACTATGTACGGCTCGCTACCGGTGCTTACCTCTCGATCCACTGTGGGCCTCTCCTCGTGGGGCGCTGCTCTCTTGGACAGCGTCACAGACTTCCTTGTACACTGTCGCAGAGAGTACGCAGGACCGCAACCCGGGCGCCGGAGGACCCATGGACGACACCCCAGCCAGGACCGGCCGTCACGCTGGCCTCGATCCCGCAGAGATCCTCGACCGTGCCATCTCCCTGGTTGAGGCCGAGGGTGCCGACGCCCTGACGATGCGCCGACTGGCCTCCGAACTGGGCGTTGCCACGACGTCGATCTACTGGCACGTCGGCAACCGCGAGCAGCTGGTCACGGCGATGGTGAGTCGCCACGGCGAGCACCTGGCCGAGGCGCCGGTCACCGGAGACACGTCCCGCGACCGGGTGCTGGCCGTCGCCCGCCTCATCTGGGAAGGCTCCCTGGAGCACAGGGAGATCACCAGACTGGCCAGTACCCACGGGGCCTCCTCGCTCCACGCCCAGCACCTCGAACTGGCCATGGCGCGGGAACTCCAGGAGGCCGGCGTGGTGGGCGATGCCGCTCGGGACGCCCTACGGGCCATCACCGCCTGTGTCGGCGGCTTCATCGTCGCCGCCATGCTCGACGACGTCATCCCGACGGACCACCGCCGTACCTCGGTCCTGGCCCACCTGGAGGACCCGGACCTGGACCCTGGCACCCGCGCCTCCCTGGCCACGAGCAGCCACCTCCCGTCGCTGTTCGACGCGACGCTGCGGGCCGTCGTGAACTCGGTCGTCCCCGCCGACCTCTCCGTCAACGCCTACCTGTAGCACCGACCCCGGACCTGCCGGGATCAACCGTCGCAACGGTGGGACAGGCCGGGATCAGCCCTCGTAGCGGTATGCGGTCGCCCTCGGCTTGACCGGGCGGGCGAACCAGAGCGGGCGGCGTAGGCCGTCGGGGCCGGGACCCGGACGGGCCTTGGCCAGCCACTCCTCGAAGATCCGCTGCGACGCCCCGGTGTCAACCACCACGTCGCCGTAGGCGTCGCCGACCTCGGCCGGGGCGACGGTCACCCTCTGCAGCCAGCAGTGCATGCCGCTGACCGGATCGGGCTGGACAGGAAAGGTGAGGTTCTGGTGCACCCCGGTGTCGGTCCACCAGATCAGATCGGTGTCCGGATCGTCGCTCTGGTACGCCTCCGCCCCGTGGTCCCGCCGGAGCCGCCACCTACCGTCATCGTCCCGTTCGATGGAGGCCTTCCCGGCACCCCACGACCGGGCCTTGTCGTCCTCGAGGCGCCACCGACCCATGTGGTGGCTGGCAGCCACCACCCCGGGGCGGATTCCCTCGGTACGCCACGCCTGGATGACGAAGTGGCCGATTCGGGTGGTGATCCGGACCAGCCCGTTCTCCTCGATGCCCAGCTGCTCGGCATCGGTGGGGTGCAGCCAGAGCGGATGGCGATGGCTGATCTCGTTCAGCCACTTGCTGTTGGCCGACCGGGTGTGGATGAGCGTCGGGATGCGGAACGTCGGCACCAGAATGCGCTCGCCGGCTGACATGTCCAGGTCCTCCCAGTGGACCTGGCTCCTGATGAAGGTCGGCATGGCGTACTCGGGCCAGCCCCAGTCGCGGATGGTCGCCGAGAAGAACTCCAGCTTCCTGGACGGCGTGGGGAATCCGAGCCTGGCCTCGCCGTCGATGTCGACGGCCGGCGAGCCGTCGCCGATGAACGGCATGTGGCCTTCGATGTCCTCCAACGCCTCGTGGGAGCCGGCGGTACCCGGTCGACGCCAGACGCCGGCCTCGTCCCGGAATGCGCCCTCCAGGTCAGCGGCGGGCACGTGGCGTTCGTAGACCTGAGTCTGGTCTCCGGGCAGCGAGAACGAGCCTCTGCGCCGCATGTACTCCAGCGGGGTGAGGCCCTCGGCCGCGGCCGCCTCGGGCAGCCCCGGCACTGAGCCCTCGAACAGCATGGCGTAGTACTCGTCCAGGGTGAGCGGGGTGCCGGGGTTCTCCAGGCTCTCGAACTGCGAACGGATGCCCAGCGAACCATCGGGGTCTATCCGCCACGACAGGTCGATGAAGAACTCCTGCTCCTCCCAGACCTCGCCCGGGTTGGCCTCATGGGTCCGCTCGAAGGTCTCGCCGTCGAGTTCCCGGTGGCGACGGAGGACCGGCTGGCGGAACCCGATCCAGCGTCCGTTGTGGGTCTCGAAGCTGGACACGTCGTGTCGTTCCGAGGCGATGCCCATGGGCAGCACGTAGTCGGCGAACCACGCCGACTCGTTCCAGGTGGGGGTGAGCGCCACGTGGCATCCGACCTTGTCGGGGTCGCGTAGCACCTCCATCCAGGTGAAGCCGTCCGGGTTGGTCCACAACGGGTTGTAGACCCGTGTGAAGTAGGTGTCGATGTAGCCCCGACCTGCCTTCAGGAAGTGGGGCAACAGCATCGACATCTCGTGGTGGCTGAGCGGGTACTCGATCGGCCACTGCAGTTCGTTCCACCGCCCCTGCGGCTCGGGGTGTATCGGTGTGACGGGGATGAACTTGTTCCAGCCGTTGGCGTTGGTACCACCCACGGTGCCGACGGACCCGGTCAGCACGTTGAGGAACTGCAGGCAACGGGCCACCATCCATCCGCCCTCGTTGCCGGCCGACGAAGCCCTCCAGGTGTGGGAGGCGAACCTGCCGAGACCCTCGCCGATGATGCGGGCGACGGTGCGGATGCGGTCCTCGTCGATGCCGCAGATCCGGGCTGCGGCTTCCGGCGTGTACTCGGCGTAGAGCTCCAGCAGGGCTGGGCCTACGTTGGCGAACACAGGCTCCAGGTCGGGGCGGGCCTCCCGGAGGAAGGTCTCCCAGTTCACCCAGCGCTCGAAGAACGCCGCGTCCCAGGTGCCGCCCAGGATAAGCAGGCGGGCGATGGCCAGCAGCAGGAAGGCCTCGGTACCCGGCCAGGCCGAGAACCAGTGGTCGGCCTTGGAGGCCGTGTTGGACAGGCGGGGATCGACGCAGATGACTGTGGCGCCGTTGGCCTGGCCCTCGATGATCCGCTGGGCGTGAGGGTTGAAGTAGTGCCCGGCCTCGAGGTGCGACGAGATGAGGAAGATGACCTTGGCATTGGCGAAGTCGGCCGAGGGGCGGTCGAATCCCATCCAGGAGGCGTAGCCCACCCGGGCACCGCTGGAGCAGATGTTGGTGTGGCTGTTGTGGCCGTCGATGCCCCATGAGTGGAGGACCCGCTCCATGTAGGTGTCGTCGCCCATCCGACCGACGTGGTACATGACCTCGTGGTGGCGCTCCTCCCGGAAGGCGTTCCCGATGCGGGTACCGACCTCGTCGAGGGCCTGTTCCCAGGAGATGCGCTCCCAGAGGCCCTCGCCCCGGTCGCCGACCCGCTTCATCGGATACAGGATCCGCTCGGGGTCCTCGACCTGGTTGATGGTGGCCGGGCCCTTGGCGCAGTTGCGGCCACGGCTGGCCGGATGGACAGGGTTGCCCTCGAACTTCGAGATCCGGCCGGTCTCCTTGTCGACCCAGGCCAGCAGGCCGCAGTTGGCCTCGCAGTTGAAGCACGTTGTGGGCACCAGCCGGTGGGCCCGCCGGACCCTGGTCGGCCACGCCTTTGCGTCCAGCGCGTCGACGTGGTCCCAGGTCTCCTCGGGCGGATAGCTCGAGAGGCCTGTCCCCTCCTTCCGGGGTGGGGCAGTGTCGTCGATGGTCATCGTGGTGCTCCGAATCCGTCGCTACGAGAGGGGGACCGACTGGCCGGCCCTCACATAGGCGTCCTCGTAGGCGAACAGGCCGTGAAGCACGAACGGTGCGGCTACGGCGGACAGGAAGAGGCCATCAGGCCCCAGGGCGATCGACACGGCCACCAGGACCAGCGGTATGGCCAGCCCGTTGAGGCGCCACTGCCTGAAGGACCTCCGCTGGCCGCCGCTCGTCATCTCGGTCAGGGCCATGGTCACGTGCCGCGAGTGGTCGCCGCGCACCTCGAGGCCCACCAGCAGCCCGTTTGCGGCCAGGCCGATCAGGAACGCCCACTGGATGGCGGCCGCCCCCGGCACGTCGATGAACAGCGCCAGCAACGAGTACGACGCGCCCCCGGCGACGACGGCCTGGGCCAGCAGGACGGGAAGCAGCAGCGGCTCCTGCCAGAGGTCCCGACCCTCGCACTGGCCGAACAGGAAGGCGGTGTAGCCGGCGGTGGCCAGCGCCAGCAGCACCGTCGGCACCACCAGCACGGGTAACAGACCATCGGCGCCGGTCAGCCCGGCCACCCACCAGGCTGCCACCACGGCCCCGAACCCGCCGAGTACGTAGGCGCCCTTCACCAACCACGAGGTGCGGTTGCCCCGGGTCAGGAGGTACACGAAGCGCTTCGGCTGCTTGAGGTCGGCGACCAGCAGGGCACCGGTGAGGGCCAGGAACGCACCGGCCAGCATCGGGGGCACGACGCCCACGGCTGCCCGTGAGTCCCCGTGGCCCAGCAGCACCAGCATCGAGGCCACCAGCATTACGCCGGCGGCTATGGCCTTGGTGACCAGGTAGCCCGAGACCATCGAACCCCAGGCAGGCGGATGCTGGGTGGTGTAGGTGGTACGGGCCATGGCCTCACCATCGTCCCGGCTGGGTGCGGCTGTGAGCGCGACTGGCGTGGGGGTGGGATGGTCGAATCGTGTCTCGGCCCAGATCATCCCGTCGGCAGCGATGTAGGCGGCCAGCGGATCCAGCGAGGACGCAGTGGCGTCCTTGTACACGACCTTCGGGCTGG
>Ga0208131_1000129_pt1 | contig 22320 bp, 15 predicted proteins | sample ETNtaG_14_FD_185781 | JGI IMG/M metagenome (GOLD analysis project Ga0208131, IMG submission 185781) | Marine microbial and viral communities from oxygen minimum zone, Eastern Pacific Ocean - ETNP201406SV73 (SPAdes) (version 2) | ecosystem: Environmental > Aquatic > Marine > Oceanic ...
TAGAGATTAAGATCAGGAGATATTTTTTCATTACTATATTGTCAATTATTGAGATTGCCCATCAACCCTTCAGGAGTAGTTTAATCGAAACCCATGACAAATGTTTATCAATCGATGTACTTTGCCAATCTAATACTTCGACTATTACTTTAAGTAAGTGATCTTACCTTTTTCTATTAAGTTGTTTATCTTAAATTCATAGAAGTAAATTCCACTAGTTGCCAATTGACCATTCATAGACTTACCATCCCAACTAACACGATAATTCCCACCAAATCCCGGCAAGATCAATCTGTCAAATACAACATGTCCAGTCAGATCATATATACGGAATTCCACTGCTTTTTTTGCGGGCATGCTAAAATCGAAATTCACTTTCCCATTAAATGGATTTGGATATGCGGACTTCACTCTAAATTCAGTTGGTAGCTCACAATCACAGTTAGGGGAATTAGAGAGCATTTCACTTTTAATCAAGGTCCGACCATAATAATTAGCCAAGTCTTCTTTCCCAGAGCTGCGATAATCAATCCAATCGAGAAAAAATTCTTCCCCTGAATGATGAGTTATATTCACATTTTGTTGCTTATGATACGCCACACAAATCGGAATGCCATTTACATCTGTGGTCATTCCCTGGCCAATTTTGTAACCGGCCCCATATAAATCCACGCCATTGATTAATAACGGATCTTCGTTGACGTACCCTCTCCCATCTTCCCAAAGTATTAAGAATTCATTGGCCATAACAGATTTCACTCTTGGTGTATAATTATTTAGAGAGTCATTCACTACTGATGTGAATTGAATAGCATCACCCAAAAGATTTCCATTTTCAAGATCTAAAACTTGCCCAAAAATTTCAAAATTTTGTCCATTACGGAAATCTTCCCAAACTATTATAGATTTAGTGTGGTCTTCATTAAGATCGAAAGTAAAATTTGTTTGATCTTGGTCTGCATCAGAAATAACAATTCCTCCTGAACTCCATAACTGATTCCCTTCCCAATCGACAACTTGGGAATATATATCTGAAAAGTTCCCAATTTGATTCCAATAACAAATAATTCCACTTTCTTCATTAATCATTTTTATTTGAAGATTACTTGATGCTGAATAGGGATCACTTAAATTGACTCCTGCAGGGTTCCAGCCAATTGCAGGACTTCCGTCATGATCAATTTTTAAATATTTAATAATTTTGAGAGATCCACTTGGAGACCATTGTTCATTGAACCAGAAGATCATTAAATGATCATCTGATGTTTGAATCACAGCCAGAATTATATCATCGCTATTGGCATTTATCAGCTCTATACCTCCACTGTTAAACACCGTATTTCCATCTTCATCCAGCCTTTGATAATATATATTATAGTCAAATAGTCTACTCTCTGACCAAAAACATCCAACACCATTTTCAATATTAACAAGAATCCCATCCCTCATGTCTGCTTGGGGAGAAATAGCAACACCCGTTGAATCCCAAATATTTTCTAATTGTTCATTAAGTTTGTTTATTTTCATGAATTTAGGTGAAGAAGTGGCATCATAAGTCCCAATATAAAAATTTGATTCATTTTTCAAAACATTGGGAGATGTATTATCATCGGATGAATTATCGCTGAAAGAAATTTGTTTACCGTTGTTGTACTGGATCGCACTATTGATTATTCTAGTGGCATATATTTTTTTTGTCGCCCGATTATCTTCCCAGGTAAGAAAAAAATCATCATCCCCCTTTCTGAAATTTGATGTGTATTTGATATCTCCATCCAAACCTACCATTGCAGTTAATCCGCCATTATCCCAATAAGGTGTTGGGCCAATATCCAATTTTTGAACTTTTAAATCAATACTAGATTTCTCCTTATCGGCATAAATGATATATAATCCGGTTGAGAATGAGCCCAAAATATTGGGGGAAAACTGTTCTCCATTTGCATCAGAAATATTCAGAGGATCTGTTAAAGTGGATGACCCATCTGATTGAATATTTTGGTACATAATTTCAATTTCCGGGAAAGTGCCTCTTTCCCACACAATATTCAAGTCACCTTCATCTCCACCGGAAAATCGAGCACCAAAATCACGGGAATTATCCGAATCAACTTTAATACCATTTCCCCATTGGCGATCACCATTTACGTCGATCTTTTGAAAATATTGATCACCATCCGTTGCTTCATCTCGATAATCTGTCCACTTTACAAATACTTCCCCGGTGGAATTTCTTTTCACTCTGGGTAAGGCTTGTGTTGAATCCTGGTCTGAGATAGGTCTTTCTACATCAAAAACAAGTCCATCATCATCCACAAATTGGTAGAATATTTTAGAATCCGTGCTCCCCTGTTTCCAAGTAATAAAAGATGTTTCATTGTTCACAAACGTGGCTCGAGGTTTTGTTTCCTGATTTGTTGTATTCGCGATTGGAAGTCCGTTTTCCTGAAATAGCCCATTCATACCTACATCCAATCGTTGACAATAAATGTTGGCATTTGCACCTTCACGATAATCGACCCAAGCGATAAAGGCCTGATTATTTCCGGCATATTCGATTGTTTTAGCATTTTGATATCCACCATCTACAACAATTGCGACACCGGATCCAGGTGCAATGATTTCGTGATTGGCTGAAACGTGTGTACCATAAATATCTTCATCAATGCCACCTCGTTTATCTTGCCAAGTAACAAATACACCTCCAAGACTATCGGTACACATATTAATAGTAATTTGTTTTCCTTCAACTTGCGCCAAGGCAATACCGTTTTCATCCAGGAGAATGTTTCCATCTGAATCCAAATGTTGAATAAAAATATCACCTTCTGCATCAAACCGATAATCGACCCAACCAATAAAAACTCCACCATTGCCGTCTGCGATTGCAACAGGATCTTCCTGTCTTCCAGGAAGATCGGTTACAACAGCACCTGTTGTACCCCACATCAGATCGCCGTCTTGATTCACTTTATGTGCAAAAATATTCCGCATACCATACCGGGTGTCAGACCAAATAAATATGGCTTCACCTTGATTTCCCGGTGCTACAGTTCTGTACCATTCAATATGGACACCCTGCCGAATTGGAGCACCATCTTCGGAATCGAACCCGCTTGCAAGTAGTGTTGATATAAAAATAGTAATGAAAACTATTTTGTTCATTTTATAATTTCCTTTTTCTGCCATTTATCTGCTTCAACCACCAGACAAGGAGTCGGTAGGAAAGCTCAATCAACGACATTATTATTGTTTAATACTTAAGATTTGTAATCCTTCACGGGAACAGACCAATAATTTTTCTCCCCAGAATTCAGATTTATATACATAACCCACAGGGAAAATACCTCTTTCAACGGGCGCTGTGGGTTCAGTCACATCATAAAGGGCGATCCCTTTAGCACCCAAGGATAAGACAGCAATGCCATTATTCACACCAATGTGGTCAACTGTTAGGTCTTCTGCAAATCTCGTGGATGAACCTGTCCCTGAAAATTTTCCGGTTGGAATAAAATAAGCACCGGCATCATCACAAGCAGCAAACACGCCATCACTTGTTAGAGTTACTTGTTCTCCATTGCCTTCAGTATCAACGCGTCCTACTAAGTTTGGATCTGCTCCCAATGAATCAATTGAATAAAGTTCCACGCCTAATTGATCCACGGCCATAGCTATGTATGATTCACCATCAGAATCGATTCCCTGTGGTTTTCCAGGGGTATAAATCTCACCACCGCCGTAAGGAGTCCATTCAATAAATTCAATATTAAAAATATTGGTTGTATCCAAGTTGTAAAAATGCCATTTCATACCATCATCATTATCCGCTGCATACATGATAAATTGGTCTGTTTCGGATGGGAATGAAACAAAACCTTTTGTTTTCGCACTCATAATTGTGTTTCTGTAAAATATGCTATCTCCACCATCATAATGAAAGATCTTCACATCTTTTCCAGGCTCTGAAACAAAGATCAATTTATTTGTTTCATCTCGACCAATTAATGTAGGGTCATCAAATTCAAGAAAAGCACCTCCCTCTTCGTACCCTGTAAAACCGGCTGACATTGATTGACTTTGTAAATCCCACACCTGTATCCCATATTGCCCCGTGGCGACATAGGCTGTATTGTCCTCAATAGCTACATCTCGTGAAAAACCGTCTGTTTGTAAAACGCTTTCAACTGTATAAGACCAAAGGTCTTCAGCATTGGGCTCAATGCAACTTGAAAAAATGCTTGCCAGCAAAATTGTATAAAGAAATAAAAGATAAGCAGGCATACTTGCCAAACTTTTAATATCGGTCATAAACTAAATCCAGTTCCATTTTGCACCAAAATTGCAATTGATTAAAACTTTTTAAATCTGTCACCCAATTATAGGCTGATTCTGTCTCACGGATCCGATAACGTCCTGATAAGGTTACCTTCATATGCTCGGTTAAATTTTTCTTAAACCAAAGGTCGTATTTAGAATCCACATGATTTCGCCCTGAATGGAGTGGGTCATTGGGATCTTCTGCAGCATAAACACGGTTTTCTTGCCTCACGGAAATGCCTATTTCATTCAAAAAAGGAATTCCTTTTTGAACCTTGATTGGGCAATACCATTCTAACGATTCATAAGATCGATTAAAACTGCTGGGCCGATCCGATAAAATATGAGATTGACTCATGGCTCTTCCACGATTGACCTGCAATGAGATGTTTCCCAATTTCCTTAGCTTATGATTTATTTTCACTTTCACATAATTAATGTTTAAGTCAAACTCTGTGAATGGTTTATCATAATACCGTTGTAAATAACCAACACCCAAATTTGCCCAGTATCTTTTTGATATTCGATGCGTCAGTGCAATACTTTGGTTTCGATCTGTAAATGCACATGGCCACTGTGTTTCAGTACTGACATCACGATTCACATAATGCCGAAGATAAAAACTATCTAAATGGCGAAGAGAATATTTAATATTTTGGTAGGAACCCCATTTAAAAATGGCATCCACTCCACCAGATCCGTATTCCCTTTCAGGATTATTTTGATAATCTGCCCAATTAAGCAGTCCCTTTACGGAAAATTCTTTTTTCATCGAATTCCAAAGTACTTTATCCCCAGAAACGCCAATACGATAAACAAAACTATCGAATGTTTTGGCACCACCCATTAGGTCCGAATCCATAGCCGCTTGATCAAATTCTTCCGTTGAAAAACGCATAACGTTATTGTCGTACCCACCAGTAATTCCTATGGTATACTCAAAGGGTGTTTTGGCCGACAGACACGACAAAATCAGTAAACAAATAATTATTTTTTTCAGGTGAAACATTAGTACAATATAAAACGTGTCAGGATGACTTTGTCCTTATCAGCAACTTCAATGGAATAAGTATGTTTCCCCTTCAGGACAGAAATTTCACATGACCGCCATTTACCAGGTACTTTATTATCGCGTCCTTGTATTTGTGATACCGAAGAGCGCTCCGTATTAAAATAATAAGTTCCAATAACCTTTTTGCCTTCCCGAATACGAATCCTATAGGATGCTTCCTGCCCCATGGAATCAGAAAATTCTAAACGGCTCAAAATCCGGAGTGTTTTCTCACCACTTGCTTCTACCTGTAGAGGTAGATTAGAAGTGCATTCATAATATTTGACATCTTTGTTATCTGTTAACAAATGAATAGCATTTTGGTGGACCATTGGCGCCAGTACTTCTTTATTCTTCCCTATGGATTCAAATTCTTTAGCTAAAACTCGTATTAAAACCGGAAATTTTAGGTTTGCCCCTGCTAATACCTCCACAGTATGGGATCCTCTTCCCAGGTTGATGAAATAATTTCCTGAATGAGTATACTTATGTTTAGGATGTTGGATAGATTTAATGGTTTTTTGGACTTTATAACCATGATTGACCTGTACTGTGTCCCGACCATCAAGCACAATCCGATAGTGGAAAGAATGGCTTTTCTTTTTCTTCCGTAGTACTGGGTAACGAGAGATGAACTCCAGTCTCATGGGACCCTCCATGGCATAAAGTAGACCATCATTCTTGATGGGGTAGTAGAGTCGTCGTTTCGCATTAACGATAAGCACCTCCTTTTCTTCCCCATTTCTGGTGGGTTTTAGAAGTTTAGCTTCCAATGGCGATATAAGAATTACCGCCAAAAATAATATTAATGATTTAGAGTATACTATCTGGTTCATGTTGCTTTAAATGTTCTTTAATCTTTCGTTTACTATCGAGCCCTATAGCAAATACACTTCCACCCACTAGCATCAAACAAATTCCAGCAATAGTCAGGTTATACCTTTCCTTGGCATATAAACTGCCTGAACCGATCTCGGGAATTGGAATAGGCGCAAAGGGCATATTAAATTGCTCCGTTAAGGACTTAATATTGAGAATGTGGAGACCTGGTATATTTTCTTTAATAAATTTAGCAAAGACACCTTCTATACCACCCGGGCGCCCGATATCAGTAATATCCGATCGATTAACCACTCCCGGTGGTAATAATTTCAAATTAAAACTAGTTCCAAGACTGGCAACGCCTCCACCCACATTGATAATGGCTTTATATTTTTTCAGTGGCTGAATTGATTGGAATGTTTCCATTCTTTCTTCAATATTTTTTGCCAATTGACTTTTTTTAATCAGGTGCAGATTATGGGAAGCAATGTTATCCATAATGATCTTTCTTCCTGCGGGTGATAATAAACGACCCATATCATTTCTCCCGCCAATGGATGCAGCAATACTCCTTGCTTGGATCAGTTCATAATCAAAAAGGATTAATTCCATGTCCAGCCAAGTAAAATCAACTTGATTTGCACCCCATTGAGATGCACCAATACTGGTAATAGTTACAGGATGAACTCCCAACGCTTTACACGCTGTAAGAACCGCTATATTTGCACCTGGCATGGATCCTGTCATTAAAATAGCAACTGTATCTCCTCTTAGCAGATTCACCTGATGCATAAGGTCAACAATTGCTGCAGAAAAATTGGGGTCTAGAGTAGTAAGCTTTGCGTCCAGATCTCCTTCATCTGTTGCGATAAGGCTAAAGGGACTGCCTACTAAACCTGTTTCATTGGGGTCATTTTCAATATCTATAAAAATGCCATGCTCCATCCTAGAATCTTTTAAAACAGTCATGGATTTTTTCATTAATTGTGCTGCCATGACTTTGTTTTCATAAGAAGGTGACACATCTGTAGTTTTCATATTGATAGAAATAATGAAACACACCAGGGACAATGTAGCCAAACCAACCAAGGTTGAAGTTTTTTGGATCGCCGGGATAAAAGGCTGCTTTTTATAATTATTCAAAAAGTACCCCACCAAACAACAGCATAATAGCCAACTTCACCAAAACTGCTGTCAAGATCACTACAGATATGGTTCGGACAACACCTTGTCGATCCATCCAATTTGCGATAAGACCCGGAATAATATTTCCAATAACAGCTACGGAACCAATTTCTTCAGGCATAAAAATTAAATTTCTAGAAATATACCCAAAAAAGAAGCCCAGGATCAGTGCTAAAACTATTCGTCGTTTTCCGTAGAGGAACATGACCTTTCCCATCCCCTGAATAATAGCCCAAACTAGGATTGCTACACCGAACGTGACCAAAACCTGAATTGGGTGGTGGAGATAGAGTGAAATATATCCTGGTACAATGATACCACCAGCGGTAACTCCCAAAGTCTCTGAAAGAATCAAACTTAAAATAATGCCCAGGCCAATACTAATCTCAACCATAATGTCTGTATTTTGAAATTTGTGTTAATATCTCTTGTCCAGCACCAACTTGATTTCCAATGGCATAAATCAAAGTATCATGAGGCAGACTCACTAGCATTTCTACGGTGGATCCAATATCATCGTTTAATCCTATTGTTTGAATTTTAGTTGTAGGCGAATGATAGGCAAGCCTGTTGAGCGTTGACTGTAATTTATTTCCTCGAATGATAAAATGATCCGGCTTGATCTCTTTCAAGGTGAGTTCAATCATTTGGCGGGTGCGGACTGGACGATCATCCCTAGAATTAAAGAAGACACAGGTCCCTCCTTCACCGGGATATCGGTCAATAACAAATTTCCAGATTTGAAGGGTAGAGACAGGATCATTGGCTGCCATTCCATTCACAAATTGGATCCGTTTTTCCCCATTGTCCAAATTCCATGCAATCAATGCACCCAAATCCGGTTGGACTTTATGCATTCCTGCTAGTGCAATTTTTCTATCAACACCCGCTTTTTTACATACATCCAATGCCACTGCCACATTTGCAGGATGCTCCATATAGGAAAAATTGTCTAATTCTTCTTGGGCAATCGATGTTTCGTCAGATTGAATGAATGCTGTACCATTTTGTTCAGCAACTTTTTGAAGGATGTCCGGCTTTTGATATTCTCCCGTAATTAGTATTCCATCAACTGGAATCGTATTGCACAAAGAATAAGCCACATCATCTTCCGTGGGACCCATTTCATCTAAATGATCAGGACGAACATTGGTAATAACTCCAATATGGGATTGGACCATCTGATGCTCTGCGATCCATTGATATTGTGGTTGGACTGCCATACATTCCATAACGACAGCATCTGGTTTTTCACCAGCAAAATAACTTAATAGACGAGTTTGTTCTCCAATAGATGGTAGCCTTAAACGATGAATAATCCTGTCTTTACCTTCGGAATCAATCACACGTGGTGCAGTGCCGGTTGTTTTGGCAAAAGTGCGAATTCCGGCTTCCCGAAGTCCGGCAGCTATGAGACGTGTTACACTTGATTTTCCCCGTGTTCCATTCACATGGATGCGGAGTGAAACTGCAGCCAAGGACCGCATATGAAATTGATATTCAAGAATACCGGCAATGCATAATGCCAGTGCCAGTGAACCCAGTACAATTAGAGGTGTGATAGACATAATTATACAGAGATTTTTACCAGGCTTAGGAGTTTGTGTATCCTAATACTATCCTGATTAATGCAACCATATCCATTACGTTCACCAATCCATCGCTATTGATATCACCAAAGAATGGATTAACATGATCTTCATAGCCCAGATTGTAATCCACCAATAATAGAATGTCATAAATATCAACTTTTTCATCGTAATTCAGGTCACCCTTCAGACGAATATTACTGCCTCGGGTTGTAAACAGCAGTGATGTACCATCACTCAATTCCATGGCAGCAGGATGATATAAATTATTAAATGTGTATTGAAGTCCCATTGTCATGGTGTGGTCTTCTGTACCTATGGTGCAATAATTTCCATGATTCGTCGACCCGGATGTGTATGATGTATTATTAAAATCCATGTATTGCATCATGAATTCTCCGTCACCGGTGGGTGTTGTATAATAATCAGGATCCAAAAGAATAAGCTGAAAAGTTTCTGTCGAATTATTTTGATACGTTCTCACCCTAGACCATTGAATATAAAATCTTTTTTCTTCCTCATCGTACCAAGTATAAACCCTGCCCTGGCTAGAGACTTTTAAATCATCCCAGAAAACAGCTATCATTTTTGATGGACCACCGACCCCAGGAATTTGATAATTTCGAAAAGACTGAAGAGTTGATTCACCCATGGCTGCCCATCCATTGGAACAAATACTGATATAATCGTATTCTTGACCATAAAACTTAAAGGTAAATGGTAAATCTACGGTTTCAACATCATCATTGTTATTTCCGCTATCATTTAAGGATGACAGGTGACTCCCAACACCACCATACCTATTATCAATTTCAACCCAGTTGTATGTGGGTGCCAATGTATAGCCTATGTCACCACTATCATAAATGTAATAGCCATGAGCATCCGGACCAACTGGGTCAGTGATGGTTGGTTCACCTATTTGAACCTCAACAATAGAATTGGATTCATACCCTTGAGCAGTTTCTACATTTAAAATAAAATGAACAATGGCGCCTGGAAGAGTTTCCTCCGATACGAAAACTTCAAAATAATCGCTCCCATTCATAGATGAACCGTCGCTCATGACTGAAGACCAAGTCCCTGTATTATCTATAATTTCAATTAAAGGTGATGCACAAGTTATTGTTCCGGTCACCGCAGAAGCATTCACGGACCCTGAATTATTCAGTTCAATTTTAAAATGGGAAGATTCTCCAGGTGTTAAAATATCGCTGGATGATCCAATGACATCTACACTAGTTGCAAACAGATTATTCCCCGATACACTCACGTTTAACATACCTGATGATGTTGAACCGCCATTATTGTTAAAATAAATAATTAGATCAAGATTTGCACCGTCTGGTAATCCTTCTGCTAGTGTAACAACATAAGGTATCGGTGCACCTACAGTATTTCCGGAAGGTATTGCACCATAGTTTACCGTGGCCGATTGAATTGTGACATATCCACTTTCACTGGCAATGACACCATAAACATTTTCAGCATCTTCACTACCAAAATTGGTTGCACTAATAGAAATCTCTAATGTTTCTCCACCATTGGCAGTACCATTCCCATCTCCGACGGATTCACCAAAATTATCATCATCAATTGTAAGTGTTGATTCTGAAACATTCACAGATACACCTGGATCGTAAATCTGGAATGAACTTTGGTAAGGATAATGGTTTTTCTTTGTAACTGTAACCAATGCAACACCAGTTTGTGACGATGGAATAGGTAGACGGATAAAACCATTAGCGTTGGTATATCCTGATTCAAAGATTTCATCATCCATTAGAATTGTTACCCAGGCTTCTTCCAATGCACCGGATGCTTTTGCCACAGTAATATCTATATAATTAGTTCCTTTTGACAGTGCATATGGATGATCCACTGTTATTTGCTCAGGATATGCACTCCACATGGACAAGGATGATTCACCCATGAGATTATTCCAATGTGAAAAAATATGGCAGTAATTGCTCGGATTAGTTGGATAATTTTTATAAAGCATCATTTTTCCATACATGAGAGCCGCACCGGCAGATTCAATACCTTCAACCAATGCGCCATAATAAAATCCCATATCAACTATATTATTGAACATAGTATGTGTGCCTAAGGTCGCTGTTCCAATACAAGCTACAGATCCTTTTGGATTTGAAGACGTACCGGCACGAATAAAGGATTCACTGAGTGCTTCTCCACTCCCAAACGACCCAGTACCACACGTAATAACAGTTGCAACAGGGAGCATGAAACCATTACTTGTATTATTTACATTACTAGAAGAAAACCCACTTACACCCCAATACCCTCGGTAATTGAAAAAGGAGACGCCTGCAGAAATTCCAGCCTGCATTTGGCTTGCCCAAGGAGAATTATAAACTGTATTCACTTCTTCAAATCCAGCAATATCTAGTAATTCATGAATATGTTCATTGGTAATTATACAAGAAATTCCAGATGATGATGGGTCACCAACAAGACAAGCTCTCTGAAACCAATTTTCACCCAAATAGGGACTGGATTCATAATTCAATGTTTTACCTATGATGGTTTGCAAATCGGAGCTGGTATCAAATGAAAGGCGTCCTAGAAACAGGTCAGGAAATTGATCGTTCCCTTCCAAGGTTGAATAAGGATGATCACCATCACCATTATAACTGCTCCAGGAATCTGTCCATGTGGGAATATCATAAGATCCTTCTGCATCACCAATAATGGTCACATGAACGGGTGGATTATCCCAGGTTTCATAGGCATCATCAATGTAATTCTTCAAGTTATTCCTATTGTTCACCACATTGGACGAATTAACATAATTTACTTCGTAGCCAACCCGATGTTTCCAATCCATTAATTCTTCTACGTGATTCATCATGGTTGTTGTGAGATTACTGGGAAGAACATAAAGAATGGCAGGTTGCTGGTATTCTATTTCATCTCGGCTCAATGATGCATAATTCACTACCAGCGATTCATACAAAGGTTCAAATGCACGGGATCGTTTGGCAGGGATAAATGGCATTTCAACTTCACCATCTTCCACCAATTCTACTTCGACACTTTGGATAACTGTTAATTCTTCTGTAACCGGATTGTATTGAAAAGGAGTGACTGATACCTGAACCATGGTTAAACCGCGCAGTACAATGGGATCGGAGACAGTTGCAATGGTTTCCGGATAAAGAGCATTCTGTGCATAGGAATCACCTTTTACAAGTTTTCCTGTAAGGTTAGCATCCCAACTTTCGAAGGGTAGAATATTAACATTTGGGATTGTTTCTGTTTCCTGGACATTGACAACGACAGAAAAAGATTTACCGGGCTCTACAGCATAATAGGTTGATACAGTGGGCAAATATGGTTCACCAGGGTCACTTATGGAACCGGCATTTTCCATATTCAGATTAATATAACTTTTTCCATCCTGGTCAATTTGTTGTAATTCGAATTCGGATATCTCATACTGAATTTTCATAGAAGAATTCAATGAGCTTGAATGAAATCCATCAAGGGTTACAGTATTTGGATTCTCTGCAGCCAACACCAATGATACGGCCGCAATGAAAACAAGTTGAAAATGTAATTTTATCATAAGAGTCTCTATTGTATGATTAATAAGTGAAAGAATTCGGGGTAATAAAAACTACCTATGTAAACACCTATTCCAGCTACCGCTAAAAAAGGCGCCAAAGGCATAGCCCGATTCTTATCAAAATCTTTTACTAATGAAACGACTATCCATGCTATTAAACTCAAAACAGATGCAGAAAACAATGTTAAAGCCATTCTCATTGGGCCTAACCATGCACCGAGTACTATCCCAAGTTGGATATCGCCAAATCCCATACCTTGCCGTTTTGTAAAAATCCATAGAATTCCCATTATAATTAAGGGAATAATAGCGCCAACAAAAACACCCCACAAAGCAGACACTAAAAATACAGTATTAAATATCACTCCGGCTATGGATAAAACTATACCAACAAGAATAAACACAAGGGGTATCTGGAATGTCCTATAGTCTACTAATGCAATTCCAACAAGTATTGTATAGATTCCTGAGAATATAAGTGCATCAATGATTGTTAAATGGTTAAATGCCCAGAGCGAACCAAAGATAGATGTAAGCTCAAGAAAAAAATTATTATTTTTTAGCTTAAAACCATCAATAGATAGCCAATTGATGATACTCTTTGTAGAAAAGCCTGCTACTATACCTACAAAAATGGGTACTAAAATACTCATAAAATCATAATCCAGATTGTAATGCTGAACCCAAATGGAATACAGGAAGATAAGTTAGAACCACCATTAGGGCTATGACGGCGCCAACAAGAAGAATAAGCAGTGGCTCAATCAACGTGGTCATTCTATCCACAAGAGCATCAACCTGCTTTCGATAATAGTCAGCTGCTCTATCTAATAGATCGTCCAATTCACCAGTCTCCTCCCCAGTAGATGCTAGCTGTAATAAAATAGATGGGAACACTTCTGTACGTCTAAGTGCAGTAGAAATATTATATCCATCACGTATTAAATCAGATGCATCATCTATTGCTTTTTCATAGACTCTATTATCAACAACTTTTCGTAACAACGCTGTTGTCTCTAGAACGGGGACACCTGCACCAATAAGGATTCCAAATGTTTTACAAAATTTATTTAAAATAGATTGCTCCATTAATGATCCAAAAACAGGGAGCTTTAGCTTGATAGAGTCAATTGCAAAGCCACCTCTTTGTGTCTTAGAGATAAGCCATATTATAGAAAAGACCATGAATACAACAAAAGCTAAAAATCCTATATTATTACCAAACCAGTTACTAAAGTCGATCATTTGTCTTGTCGCAGCGGGTAGCCTCGCTCCTAGCTGTGCATATACCTCAGAAAATTTTGGGATTATAACTAACAACATGACCATTAGCATACACATAAGAAAGACAATCATAAAGATAGGATAGTTCATAGCAGATTTAACTTTTCGCCGCGTATCATCTAGATTTTCAAGATAAGATGATAACTCCTCCAAGATTTCATTAAGATTACCGCTTATCTCTCCAGCCTTAACCATTGCAACAAAAAGAGTATTAAAGACACCTGGGTGTCTGGAAAGAGACTCTGACATGTTGAGCCCTTTTCTTATATTATCACTAACAGAGTTGAGAATCTTTTGGAATTTTCTATGTTTCTCTTCCGCACCAAGGCTCTGTATTGCTCTCTCAAGTGTAAGACCTGCAGAGAACATTGTGGCTAATTGACGCGTAAAGAATACAATATTGGATAAAGGTATACGATTCTTAGCTTTCTCAATAGATAATTGGATTTCATCTAAGAAAGGTCCAAGAAAGTCAAAGGTATCGTCCACTTCTTTCATAGAGATGACCAACTGCCCATTTGCAGACAATTTTTGAATCGCCGTATCTAAAGAGTCCGCACGGATTTCTCCCTCTTTTCGATTTCCTTCCATATTTTTTGTTAAATAGGTGTAAACGGCCATTATAATTCTTCTACAGTAGACCTTAAAATTTCTTCGGTAGTTGTCGTGCCATCAAGAACACGAGCGAGACCTGCTTCACGAAGAGTTACCATACCGTTATTTAATGCTGCCTGGCGAATATCATCTTCATTTGCGCTTTCAAAAACTAATTTTCTCAGCTCTCGTGCCATAGGTATCATTTCAAAAATAGCGAGCCTACCTTTGTACCCTGTATTACGACATTCAGTACATCCTTTTCCGTGATACAATGCATCAGTGACACGACCTGGATCAAGACCAATCATTGCTAGCTCTTCTGGAGTTGCAGAATATTCTTCTTTGCAATTATTACATATACGCCTGACTAAACGTTGCGCCATAACAAGGTTTAAACATGAGCCAACAAGAAACGGAGCAATACCAATATCTAAAAGACGTGTAATAGTACCTGGTGCATCATTTGCGTGGACTGTCGAGAACACCAAGTGACCCGTCAAAGAAAATTTAACAGCAATATCAGCGGTCTCTCCATCCCTGATCTCACCAATCAATAACACGTCAGGGTCCTGTCTCAGGATCGAGCGTAGAGTGGATCCGAAGGTCAGTCCAATATCTTCAAATACCTGTACCTGATTCACTCCATCTAACTGATATTCGACAGGATCTTCTACGGTCGTGATATTAGTTTTTTCATTCTTTATTTCTTTCAGAGCAGCATACAAAGAAGTTGATTTACCTGAACCAGTTGGCCCAGATACAACAACCAAACCATAGGGCTGATTAATCACCTTTTTAAATACTCCTAGGTTCTGTTTTGGAAATCCTAGGGATGTCAGATTAAAATCAAAACTCGTCTTATCAAGGAGTCTCATAACAACCTTCTCACCATAAACAGTAGGTAGAATCGAAACACGAATATCAATATCCTTCCCAGGTGATTTAATAGAAAAACGTCCGTCTTGTGGAAGGCGTTTTTCTGCTATATTAAGATTAGATAGTATCTTTATACGTGTTACCAGACCACTCAATGAAGATCTAGGAGGAGTCATAATAATCTGTAAAACACCATCAATTCTAATTCGAACATAGACCTGCTTTTCCATAGGCTCAATATGAATATCAGTCGCACGTTCTTTAATAGCCTCCTGAAAAATCAAATTTACAAGCTTAACTATTGGCGCATCTTCCTTAGATGCCTTATCTGGCGATAAATCTATGGTTTCTTGAGACCCTTCATCCCCCGATACAACTGTAATACTGTCTATCGTTTCAGCAACTTCTGCTGTTTTCTGGATTTCTCCATAAACCTTATCAAGCGATTTCTCTAGGAGTGTTGGACCTGAGACAAGAATATCAGGAATTAAGTTGGTTAGTCTTTTTATGGAATCTATGGCGACAACATCTTCAGGGTCTTCCATAGCGATTATAATAGTAGTCTCGTTTCTATTCACTGCAAGAACACGATTCTCTCTTGCAAAATCTTCAGGAATCAAAGCAGCAACAGTGGAATCAGCTTCAAGAAGAATAAAATTATCAGCTTTTCTGTAACCTAATTGCTGGCTGTATGCAGTAGCAAAATCATCTTCTTCGATCATTCCCATTTCAATAAGGGTCACACCGATCTTATCATTTGTCGTTTTTTGCTGGGCCAAAGCTTCATTTACTCCACCTGCTGTGGCCTTACCATTGTATACTAAGATTTCACCAAGCTTGGAAAATTGCGGATTAAAATCTGGGCTCATAGTTTTGTATTCCGTTTTTCTTTTTTAATTAACCTAATCACATGGGGCCGGTGAACGAACCAGTAAAATATCAAGTGGCTCACTTGTGGTGATCTCTGGTATCAAAAGAGTGGCTGAAATACTAGCAGTGAAATCATCCCAGGTACAAATGCCTGTTTCATCATCTTCATTTGCAAGTGTACACAGTGCCTGATCAAACTCAACAATAATTCTCGCAAAACCATCTTGATCAGTCTTGACAATGGGCTCACAACCGATCATAGAGTAGCCATCCCACTCACCATTTCCTTCACCTTCATCTGAAGTATTTGGAACACCATCAAGACCATAATCATTAAAAAACTCAGAAATTTCTTGAGAATCCCATTCTCCATTTCCAGTAGTATCAAAACTATCATGGTTATCATTATAGGTTCCCCAATCTAGTGTTGAAGGGTCATCATCCAGCCCATAATCCCTCCAGGTAAAACATCCATCACCAGCACCAGCACCATTAACACCTTCATCAGCCCAATCTACATTTTCATACTGTACTTCATAGAAGTTATTTATGCCGGTACCATTGAACGCAATAGGCGCATCAACAACGGCATTCCCATAGTAATCAATCACGATCGCCGTAATCTGGACCAAGGCAGGGTTACCATTTAGAGTAAAGTCGTGGTATGTTGCACTCGCCATTAGGGAAACTTGACCTGGTAAGAAAAACATCGTAGCATCCCCTTCATCTTCATTAATAAAGGTTACTACCGAATCTCCACCAGCCCCATATGTAAGTGCACGTACACGACCAATAGCACCGATTGCATCTGTTGAATAAACAATATTAGACCGAGCTACGCCTGATGTAGCCGTACCACTTAAAATTCCTTCATTATTGGTAAAACTAACACCTTCAACAAAAGCATCAATAAGTGTATCAGGGAGCATCGGGTCAATAGACCAGTAAACATATGTCGAATCTTCGACAGGGTTATAATGAATGTCAGAAACAATAGCGGCACACTCTGTCTGATAGAATCCTCCGCCAATCGCTTCTGTTGCATTAGGATCATACTCTGCTTCAATGTGATATGGTGCTCCAGAGGCTATAATTACAGGGACAGCTATACTTGTAAGATCAACCACTCCATCCTGATCACAGTCACAAGTAGCCACGATACGAACTGGCCCGGGATCAGTACCACTATTTATTGATACTGATGCAACACCATTAACCGTGTAAATAGTTGCTGATGTTTCTCCAGGTGTTTCAAGATAAGCATCACCCAAAAGAGGCTCTAAAGTAAAGACAACAGGTGTAGGTGTGTTAATAAGTGTGCCATTGTCATCATAGACTTCCGCTCTAATAAAAGTTGATTCAAGTCCACCGCCATCTCTAACAACAATATGTCCAGGTATTGATGAAGGTATCTCCATAAACGCACAGGACTGGAAGGAAGGATCTTCAATGTAGACCTGAAGTGAATCCTGTATAAGTATACCATCAAAACCCGGATGAGAGAAAGTTGACATAATATCGGACACGCCTACATCTTCTGGATTACCTAAATCTGTAAATGATACAGAGTCTACGCCAACGGAATCTGTGAAGCCTGTGGAAGCTATAAATCCCAATGATGCAGTATAATTGATCTGAGCATTATTCACTGGGTTTCCAAGTTTATTCAAAAGCCTGGATACGATCCAAGCCGTTGTTTCTCCGCCATCCAGTGAAATCACATCTGTATCTGTATTGACAAATAAATTATATGGCCAGACGTCATCCTCTGCATAAACATTAAAGTTTTCAGGAGCAGTGGTCTTGTCTCCAAAAGTTGCGACGACTGTTACTCCTTCATAATTAGGAGTACCCGGGTTATCTTTATATACATTCCCACCATCATCAAACTCAGCAACAACCTGACCATTTGTATTTGATACTTCATTCGCATATGTAACAGTACCAACTGATTCATTACTAGACGTCGCCGAGAATGTAATTGGGATACCTGATATGACATTTCCAGACGTGTCTGTAACGGTCGCAATTAACCGGGTATAGGAGACATTGCCGGATATATCTTCACCTACAACGACCGTACTACCAGCATCATCATAAGTAACAGGTAAAATCTGAAGGGACAATCCATTATCAGTTCCAATAGTTACTTGAGCAGAGTCACTTATTGATCCAAATTTTGGATGGATGATAGTACAAACAATATTAGCAAGACCTATATCCTCCTGAGTTCCATTGTCTTGAAAAGTGAGTGTTACAGCACCAACACTATCTGTTGTTGCTTCACTATCAATAGAGCCCTTATCAGAAGTAAAAGAAAGTATCACATTGGGTAGCTTATCACCTCTTTTATTTAGCAAGGTAGTATTAATTTGAGCTGTAGTAACTCCATTATCTAATTTAATACTAGCAACATCAGAAACAACATTCATAGTGTATGGCCAGACATCTGTGCTATCCTGATAAACGTTAAAATAAGCTTTTGCTGTTAAATTGGTTAAGTAATTGACAGTTATGAAGTAACCCTCATTTTCACCAGGTGTTGTCACGTTATTTACCGCTTCTTCACTAGAATTAGGTTGAAAAATATTTTTAACTACTCCATCTTCATCAGTTGTTTCTGTAGTACCATTTGAAAAATTTCCATCGGAGGTTCGTTTAGTAAAACTGATTTCTTTACCTTTTAGCGGATCTCCACTCTCATTTTTTAGAGTTGCCACAATAAGCATACTAGAAAAACCAGATACAACCTCCCCAACACTCTCACCAGAATCATCTGCTATCGCCTGCAGAGATGTTATCACTAAAGTTGAGTTTGTGCTGTTGGCTGAATCGGGTACACGGTCATCGCATGCCCAGTTAACAAGGGTAGAACAAATAAGGATACTAATGATTAAATACTTAGAATATTTCATACTATTCTCCTTCCTCATTTAATATTGCATCATCAGTATTATGGGCCGGATTATTTAGATCCACTCCATCACTCTTTGACATTTCACTAGATGATCCCTTAATTACGTATTCTTCATACTTGGTCATGGCATCTGATTTTGTGATCCCAGTATATGCATCAACCACAATCTTGGGTGTTATTTGTATTATAAGATCTGTTTTTCTCTCAATTATACCATTCGAAGTAAATAATATTTTGCCCACAAACGGTAGTTTATGAAGAAAAGGGAATTTGTAGGTTGTTAATTTTCTATCATTGCTTAACAGTCCACCAACAACGATCGACTCACCATCTTTTACACGAATAGTTGTTGATGATGTTCTACTTTTCACCCTTGGTATATTTGCATCTGGGCCAATAAACTCAAAAATCGTTGAAACCTCTGGGTCAACTTTTACTGTTATATATCCATCTGTATTTACAGTTGGAAGTATTTTTAGTTTTATACCCACTTCTTCTCTTTGGACCTGCACCTGGCCTCCGACACCACCAGAGCTCAAAATATAAGGAACAATATCCACTAATTTAATGCTTGCCTCACGACCATTGATGGTTGTCAACCTTGAATCTGCAAGAACCTCAGCCTGATTATTTTTTAGAAGCATATCCAGTGTTATATCAAATACAGTTAGCTGCCTGCTAAAATACTTAGGGAGGATTCCAGTCTTATCTTTTGCTAAGAGACCACTAAGACGATTAAAGGGCATAGTGGCAGGAACATTACCAAGCGTTTGGTCATCTGGTATAATTGAACCTCCTCCATCTACTAAAGGTACGCCACCTTCAGCAAGAATAGTTTTATAGCTAGAAATTTTTGACCAATCAATTCCTAACTGCTCTTCCACATCTGCCGCAACTTCGATTAGCCTAGTTTCAAGCATGATCTGTATCGCTGGAACATCAATACTCTCAACAACCTTAATGATCTCTGCTATTTTTTTAGGAGATGCATGAACAAGAAGTTTATTCCCTGGAATATCAACCTGAACCTGTTCAGAGATATCCTGTAAAAGATTTTTAACATCTTCAGCGGCAGCATATTTCAAGGTAAGCACATAAGAAGTAACACCCACTTCTTCTTTTAATTTTTTAGGGTCTGCAACAAGAAAGGAATTCCCCACCACTTCATAACTAAGTCCAACAGCGCGAACAATAAGATTAATGGCTTGTTCAATCGGAACTTCATCCAAGTGAATAGAAACCTTATCTTGCTTATTGACGTTAGGATCAGTAACAATATTGTAGCCACTTTCCTTTGCAAGTATCGCAAGGATACTTGGCAAGAAAGCATCTTCAGCATGGATTGTTATAAGTGTTGCATCTTCTTCCGGACTACCATTTACTTTGGATTGTCCAAAAATTGGCAAAATGAGTATACCTAACAAAGTAAAAATCATTGCCTGTTTTTGAAATTTCATAATGTATTTATCCTTCATAAACCTTTTACTTGGGTTAAGTAATTTTAATTATTTATTATTTTTTTAGTACTAGTCGCATTTAGACCATCAATATCATCATTATAACTGACCGACTGATACCCTGGTGCGGGATATATCTTAAGACCGTTATCGGTTTTAATGATCACTTGAGTTCCATCGATCACATCAACTGTCCCAATATTGGGTATTGTATCGCCAACCGTGATAGTATATGCACTTCCTCTATAATCAATCTGCGCTTGAAAATGCTCATTTCTCTGGTAAACAAGGGCAACTCTTAGTGCATTTCTATTCCTTTTTATTCTTCTTCCAGATCCATCCGCAAGACCAAGGACATTCGTGAGCATCATGGGCGTATTTTCTATCACAAACTGAAATTGACTACGCTCTTCCAGCCGGCCCTCAAGATAGGAAATTATATTTTCAAGTTCTTTATCTGTACCAAACTGAAGGTCAGTCGAACGCTTTTTAACACGATTATACTTTTTGTTCATTGGAAAGACACTAAAACTAGACGCAACCAGAGATATGATGGTGAACAAAACAAGAAGGTTCCATATTGTGACAGAGCGTTCACTCATGATGACACCTTTGATTTTGATTTCACTAAAGTAATGGTTGATAGGTTGACAACAAATTCTTGCTCCAATAGTTTCTCTTCTTCAGTATTTGTCTTGATCCTCTCGATCCCATTCTTTACTTCAAACTCATCAACTGTTATCAGTCTGGGGGATCGCTCAATTTCAGAAAGAAACATACCGAACTGCTCAAACGTACACTCCAGGGTTATAAGATAAGGGGCCTTGAAATAAGTTATCTTATCAACACGCGGTTTTGGTTTGATCCCTAATAGTTTAATATCGAGATCATCAAGTATATCAGTCAGATTATTTAAAAAAGGCAGATTGGCATCATCCGCAAGAGAATCAGCCTTAGAAAGAGCTAAGTTTTCTTGAAAAAGTGTAAAAACACGGTCAAGTTGGCTTGCTAATATCTGCGCACTAATCAAATTCTCATTGAGTTCTTCCTGCTCTTCTTCAAGCAATCTTATTTCAAAAGGTTTTTCACCGATCAGCACCGAAGCGCTTGCCCAGTAGGATATCGTTAACAAAACGAGTGCTCCAAATAAAATTATATTTCTTTTTTCTGGCATATCAATTATTAGGAAAAGGATTTACGTTTGGTTGTTTTAATGGCTGCTTCGATCTCAAATCGAATAATCTCCTGGCCACGAATATTTACTTTACTGTGACCAACATATTTTATTCTATTAAAATTATTTGAGAATTCTTTATCCTTTCTAAGCGTCTGTATATATTCATCAATGATCTCAAAATCTTTACGATCTTCGAAGGTAAGAGCTATGCCTTTAATAATTAACTTTGATCTCTTAAAACGCAGACCCGTGATTGATATATCATCAGGTGTAAGTCGGCCCATTTTTTCTAAATTTTGTGCCCAAAGGAACCTGTTATGTTCTAGATCTGCAAAAGACATAATATCGCCTTTTGATAAATTTTTCCCTTCTGACTGAAGCTTATTTATCTCTTCTTTTAGTCTCTCGATCTCCAACTGCTTTTGATCTATTATATCATTATATCCAAAACTTACCATCCAGACCTGAAAATTGATTCCAAACATTAAAATCAGTAAAACGCTAAAAACAACCCACCGTACCTGCTCGCGCATCCTTTCCATACGAGTTTCAGCGCTTTCAGCCTTATTTAGATTAATAACTATATATT
>Ga0208131_1000132_pt1 | contig 22130 bp, 34 predicted proteins | sample ETNtaG_14_FD_185781 | JGI IMG/M metagenome (GOLD analysis project Ga0208131, IMG submission 185781) | Marine microbial and viral communities from oxygen minimum zone, Eastern Pacific Ocean - ETNP201406SV73 (SPAdes) (version 2) | ecosystem: Environmental > Aquatic > Marine > Oceanic ...
CAAGCCGATGGACTTCTACTCCTCGGCCGACGAGGAGCAGGACCTCGCCGAATGGCTGGCCGGGCAGGCCGGTTCGGACGAGGACCCCTTCGAAGGCGCCTATGAGGCCGACGTGATCGACCTGGCTGGCGCCGTCGGCGCCCCCGGCGCCGACGCCTCCGATGTCGTGTAGCCGGCCGTGTGACGTCGGTCCGTCCGGACGGACACGTTTGTGAGTGGGGGAGGCCCGCCCATAGACTCGTCCGCTGGCCGGTGCCGCTTCCCGGTCAACCCATCGAAGCCACAGTTTCTTCTTTCTACGAGGTAGGTAAGTGCCCACCATCCAGCAGTTGGTCCGCAAGGGCCGCCAGTCCAAGCGCCGCAAGGAAGCCACGCCGGCCCTGAAGGGAGCGCCCCAGCGCCGTGGTGTCTGCACACGGGTCTACACCACCACCCCGAAGAAGCCGAACTCCGCCCTCCGGAAGGTGGCCCGTGTGCGCCTCACCAGTGGCGTCGAGGTGACGGCCTACATCCCGGGCGAGGGCCACAACCTGCAGGAGCACTCGATCGTGCTCGTCCGTGGCGGTCGTGTGAAGGACCTCCCCGGCGTTCGCTACAAGGTGATCCGGGGAACGCTGGACACCTCCGGTGTGAGCCAGCGGCGCCAGGCTCGCAGCCGTTACGGCGCGAAGAAGGAAGGCTGACTGTGCCACGCAAGGGCCCTGCCGTACGTCGTGAGCTGACCCCTGACCCCATCTACCGGTCCGCCGCCGTCACCCAGCTCGTCAACAAGGTGCTGCAGCGCGGCAAGCGCTCTACCGCCGAGCGCATCGTCTACGCCGCTCTCTCCACGGTCGAGCAGAAGACCGGGAGCGAGCCGGTCGGCACGCTGAAGCGGGCCATCGACAACGTCCGCCCCCAGCTAGAGGTGCGCAGTCGCCGGGTGGGTGGCGCCACCTACCAGGTACCGGTCGAGGTGCGCCCCCGGCGGGCGACCACGTTGGCCGTGCGCTGGCTGGTCAACTACTCCCGCGCCCGTCGCGAGCACACGATGGCCGAGCGGTTGGCCAACGAGATCATGGACGCCTCCAACGGTCTGGGTTCCTCGGTGAAGCGCCGGGAGGACCTGCACAAGATGGCCGATGCCAACAAGGCGTTCGCCCACTACCGCTGGTGAGCCGCTCCTCCGGGCACACCTCCATCTGATCCCGGTAGCCGACCCCGTCGACCTGGCCGCCGCAGTGCCGCCCTGGCGGCTCCACGCTGCCTGTAGCCCGGGTAGCCCCACGAGACCGACTTTCGAACGAACAGCGAACGACGAGCGAGCAGATGGCGAAGCGACACCCACTCCAGAAGACCCGCAACATCGGGATCATGGCCCACATCGACGCGGGCAAGACCACTACGACGGAGCGGATCCTCTACTACACCGGCGTCAACTACAAGATCGGTGAGGTCCACGACGGCGCAGCCACCATGGACTGGATGGAGCAGGAACAGGAGCGGGGTATCACCATCACCTCCGCCGCCACAAGCTGCTTCTGGAACGACCACCGCATCAACATCATCGACACCCCGGGCCACGTGGACTTCACGGTCGAGGTGGAGCGTTCCCTGCGCGTGCTGGACGGTGCCGTGGCCGTGTTCGACGGTGTGGCCGGCGTGGAGCCCCAGACCGAGACGGTCTGGCGCCAGGCAGACAAGTACAAGGTTCCCCGTATGTGCTTCATCAACAAGATGGACCGCACCGGCGCCGACTTCTACTTCGTGCTGGGCACCATCAGGGAGCGCCTGGGCTGCAACACGGCGGTGGTTCAGCTGCCCATCGGTGCCGAGTCGGGGTTCGCCGGCGTCATCGACCTGGTCGAGATGAACGCCCTGGTCTGGAAGGGCGAGGACCTGGGTGCCACCTGGGACGTCGTGGACATCCCCGAGGACCTCGTGGACACGGCCGACGAGTACCGGGCCTACCTCATCGACGTGCTGTCGGAGTTCGACGAGAACATCCTCGAGAAGTTCGTCGGCGACGAGGACATCACCGCCGCCGACGTGCGCTCGGCGGTGCGGACCGGCACCCTGGCCGGCCACTGCGTGCCGATCCTCACCGGCTCCGCATTCAAGAACAAGGGAGTGCAGACGCTCCTGGACGCGGTGGTGGAGTACCTGCCGTCGCCCATCGACCTCCCGCCCGTCGAGGGCGTGCACCCCAGGACTGGTGACGTCGAGGAGCGCGAGGCCGACGATTCGGCTCCCTTCGCCGCCCTGGCGTTCAAGATCATGACCGACCCCCACGTCGGCAAGCTCGTCTACTTCCGGACCTACAGCGGCATGCTCGACAAGGGCTCCGCGGTGCTGAACACCCGCACCGGCAACAAGGAACGCCTCGGCCGCATCCTCGAGATGCACGCCAACGACCGCGAGGACCGCGACGAGGTACGTACCGGCGACATCGTGGCTGGCATCGGTCTCAAGAACACCCGCACCGGCGACACCCTCTGTGACCCGAACCACCCGATCGTGCTCGAGCAGCTCGAGTTCCCCGAGCCGGTCATCCACGTGGCCGTGGAGCCCCGCTCCAAGGCCGACCAGGACAGGATGGGCAAGGCCTTGGGTGCACTGGCCGAGGAGGATCCCACCTTCACCGTCCGCAGCGACGAGGAGACGGGCCAGACCATCATCGGCGGTATGGGCGAACTCCACCTAGAGGTGCTGGTCGACCGGATGCTCAGGGAGTTCCGGGTCGACGCCAACGTGGGCCGTCCACAGGTGGCGTACCGCGAGACCATCACCAGGCCGGTCCTAGACCACCGCTACACCCACAAGAAGCAGACCGGCGGTTCGGGCCAGTACGCCGAGATCGTGGCCAGCCTCGAGCCCTACACCGAGGACGGGTCGACCTACCTGTTCGAGGACAACGTCCGCGGGGGTCGCATTCCCAAGGAGTACATACCGTCGGTGGACGCCGGCGTGCAGTTGGCGACCACCAACGGCCCGCTGGCCGGCTTCCAGGTCCTGGGCCTGAAGGTCAGCCTGAACGACGGTAAGTCGCACGACGTGGACTCCTCGGAGATGGCGTTCAAGATCGCCGCCCAGGCCTGGTTTCGCGAAGCGATGCGCCTGGCCAGGCCGGTCCTCCTGGAGCCGGTCATGTCCGTCGAGGTCGTCACGCCGGAGAACTACATGGGCGACGTGGTCGGCGACCTCAACGCCCGTCGCGGCAGGGTCGGCCAGCTGGAGGCCCGGAGTGGCAACCAGGTCGTCAGCGCCCAGGTGCCGCTGTCCGAGATGTTCGGGTACGCTACCGATCTTCGGTCGCGCACCCAGGGTCGTGCGACCTACACCATGCAGTTCGACTCGTACCAGCAGACCCCCGGGTCGGTGCAGGAGGAGATCACCCGTCGTATCCACGGCGAGTGACCTCCGCAGGCCCGTCCGGGCAACTCCGAAAATAACCCAAGGAAGTAACGCAATGGCCAAGGCCCACTTCGAGCGGAACAAGCCCCACGTGAACGTGGGCACGATGGGACACATCGACCACGGGAAGACCACCCTGACCGCGGCGATCACCAAGGTTCTCTCCGACCGTGATCCCGACGCCACGCAGTTCACCGAGTTCGACGACATCGACAAGGCGCCCGAGGAGCGGGAGCGGGGCATCACGATCAACGTGAGCCACGTCGAATACGAGACCCCGAACCGGCACTACGCACACGTCGACATGCCGGGTCACGCCGACTACATCAAGAACATGATTACCGGCGCCGCCCAGGTGGACGGTGCGATCCTGGTGGTGTCGGCCGCCGACGGCCCGATGCCCCAGACCCGTGAGCACGTCCTGCTGGCCCGCCAGGTCGGCGTACCGAAGATCATCGTTGCCCTCAACAAGTGCGACATGGTCGACGACGAGGAGCTCCTCGAGCTGGTCGAGCTGGAGGTCCGCGAACTCCTGGACCAGTACGAGTTCCCGGGCGACGACACCCCGATCGTGAGGGTCTCTGCGCTGAACGCCCTGGAGGGTGACGCCGAGTCCGCCGAGCAGATCGTGGACCTGATGAGCCAGGTCGATGAGTACATCCCGACACCCGAGCGCGACGTCGACAAGCCCTTCCTCATGCCGATCGAGGACGTGTTCTCGATCACCGGCCGTGGCACCGTGGTGACCGGTCGTGTCGAGCAGGGCATCGTCAACACCGGTGACAACATCGAGATCATCGGCCTCAAGGACACCCAGAAAACGGTCTGTACGGGCGTCGAGATGTTCCGCAAACTCCTCGACGAGGGTCGGGCCGGCGACAACATCGGAGCCCTGCTGCGCGGCATCGACAAGGACGAGGTCCAGCGTGGCCAGGTCCTGGCCAAGCCGGGCTCGATCACCCCGCACACCAACTTCGAGTCCGAGGTCTACGTGCTGACCAAGGCCGAGGGTGGTCGGCACAAGCCGTTCTTCTCCAACTACCGTCCGCAGTTCTACTTCCGGACCACCGACGTGACCGGCATGATCGAGCTGCCCGAGGGCACCGAGATGTGCATGCCCGGCGACAACACGACCATGACCGTCGAGCTCATCGCTCCGATCGCCATGGACGAGGGCCTGCGCTTCGCCATCCGTGAGGGTGGACGTACCGTGGGTGCCGGCGCCGTCACCAAGATCCTCAAGTAGCCGACCACCATGGCTGCAGGACAGAGGATCCGGATCCGGCTGAAGGCCTACGACCACCAGGTCATCGACCAGTCGACGAAGAAGATCGTCGAGACGGTTCGACGGACCCAGGCCGACCTCAGGGGTCCGGTGCCGCTGCCGACCGAGAAGCACCGCTACACGGTCATCCGTGGCCCCTTCAAGGACAAGGACTCCAGGGAGCACTTCGAGATGCGCATCCACAAGCGCCTGCTCGACATCCTGAACCCTTCGCCCAAGACGGTCGATTCCCTCCAGCGCCTGGACCTACCGGCCGGGGTGGACATCGAGATCAAGATCCAGCAGGTCTGATACCAGCCTGTCGGACGGCTGGCCGACCCGACCTACGGAGCGCCCCTTTGGGGCGCTCCCGTCCGTTCTGGGGTTGGGTCCCCGGCCCCGGGTGTCAGTCCGGGCGCGGTCGATCGCCGTGGCCCCGTCGAAGGCTGCTCTCGGCGATCAGGTGCTCTGACACCTCGTGGCGCTCAGTCTCGGCGGCGATCACCGCCTGGATGGTCGCCGCTGCGGGAAGGGCCAGCAGCGCGCCGACCACGCCCAGGACGGCCGAGCCGGCTATGACCGCTCCAAAGGCCACCGCCACGTGGAGCTTCATGGTGTGGGCGGTGATCCTGGGGGCCAGCAAGTAGTTCTCCACCTGCTGGTAGGCGGCCACCACCGCCATGACCCAGAGGCCGTCCACCGGGTCGCCCAGCAGTGCGATGACGAGTGGGAGGGCGCCCGCTATGTAGGTGCCGACCACGGGCACGAACTGGGACATGACGCCCACCCACAGGGCAAGGGCCAGCGACGACGGCAGCCCGATGACCTCGAAGGCCGCCCAGTGGACCAGCGACGACGCGAGGGCCAGGATGCTTCGGGAGAGGATGTAGCCGCCGGTCTTCTCGATGGCCAGGTCCCAGACCTCCAGCACGTGGCGCTGGTGGCGCTCGGCGAGGAACGAGCACACGATTCGTCGTAACTTCGGCCCCTCGGCCACCAGGTAGAAGGTGAACAGACCGACGGTGAACAGTTGGAACAGCACGTTCACCACCGTCGTCCCGAACCGGGCCAGGTCGTCGGCCACGTTACCCAGTCGCCTAGCGAGGGCGCCGGTGTCGTAGTCGGCCCGCAGGTCGGTCGTGGCGTTCTGGATGCCGAAGCTGTCCTCCAGCCAGCCGTCGATGTCCTCGAGGTAGGTGGGCACGTTCTCGCTGAAGTCGGTGACCTGTTCGGCTAGGAGGCTGCCCACCTGGACGCCGAATCCCCCCACGGCGGCCACCATGGCCAACATCACCAGGGCGGTGCCTGGACCCCGACGGAGGCCGGCTCGTTCCAGCCGGTTGACGGCCGGTTCGAGGGCGAACGACACGAAGAACGACACCAGCAGGACCAGGAGCAGCGGTCGGAGCGCCGATACGACGCCTCGGAGGTACCAGAGGGCGGCGATGCCGACCAGCAGGCTGAGGATGGACCGCCTTGCCCATGGCGGGAGTGTCCTCGTCTCGGAAGCCGGCTCGGTCATGGGTGGTTGCCGTGAGAACGGCGAAATGAAAGCGATTCCACGATCAGATCGACGCTACCGGTCAACCTTTCGGGCGGTGGGGATGCAGCGTGGCGGGCGCCACACGACCTTCATCCGCCGGGTCGGTTGTGGCCCGATCGGAACGGCCGTATCGTTGTCTACTGCGCTCCGGAGGGTCCGGTGCTGCCAACCGACGTCCGATCAGGCGCCAGGTCCCACCAGGGTCTGACGAACCGAACGGCACAACCGAATCACCGCTCCGCCGGGCCATGCCCGTGCGGAGTGTTCGCGTGAATGGCCCACGAACGGGCCAGCCGCCGTTGGGAGTCCACCGGCGCCAGTCGCAGGAGCCATCATGGCCAACAAGGCAGTCGTCGGCATCAAGGTCGGCATGACACAGGTGTGGGATGACGACAACCGTGTCCTTCCGGTCACCGTGCTGCGTGTCAGCCCCAACCGTGTCGTCCAGATCAAGACCACCGAGCGGGACGGCTACACGGCCCTGCAGGTGACCGTCGGCAACAGGGATGCCGGAAGGCTCAACCGCCCGGAGGCCGGCCACTTCGCCGCCGGTGGCGTGGACGCCGGGGACCGCCTCGTCGAGCTACGCCTCGACGACGTCGAGGGCTACGAGGTTGGACAGGAGATCACGGTGGAGTCGCTGGCCGACCTAGGCCACGTCGACGTGACAGCGGTCAGCAAGGGCAAGGGCTTCGCCGGCGTCATGAAGCGCCACGGCTTCAAGGGTCAGCGGGCCTCCCACGGCGCCCACAAGGTCCACCGCAAGCCCGGCGCCATCGGCCAGTGCGCCACCCCGTCGAGGGTGTTCAAGGGCAAGCGCATGCCGGGTCGGATGGGAAACCAGAAGACCACCACGCTGAACCTCCAGATCGTGCAGGCCGATGCCGAGCGTGAGCTGCTCCTGGTCCGCGGTTCGGTGCCCGGTCCCCGTGGCGCCACGGTCCTGATTCGCGACGCGGTGAAGGGAGGCCGGTGATGCCGAAGGTCGACGTCCTCAGCCTGACGGGCGCAGCGGCCGGCTCCGTGGAACTCGACGACCACACGTTCGGCATCCAGCCGAACGTCGCCGTAATGCACCAGGTCGTGACCGCCCAGCTGGCCGCCCGCCGTTCAGGTACCCAGAGCACGCGGACCCGGGCGGAGTCCCGTGGTGGTGGTGCCAAACCGTGGGCCCAGAAGGGCACCGGTCGGGCCCGCCACGGTTCGATCCGTTCGCCGCAGTGGCGCGGTGGTGGCGTGGCCCTAGGCCCGAAGCCCCGGAGCTACGCACAGAAGACCCCCAGGAAGATGATCCGCCTGGCGCTGCGTTCAGCGCTGAGCGACCGTGCTGCCGAGGGCAGGGTCGTCGTGGTCGACGCCTGGAACTTCGATGTACCGAAGACGAAGGACGCCGTGGCCGCCCTGGCTGCCGTCGGCGTCCAGGGTCGGGCCCTGGTGGTGGCCGAGCGCGGCGACGAGATCACCTGGAAGAGCTTCGCCAACCTGGCCGAGGTGCACGTGCTCTCGCCCGGCGAGTTGAACGCCTACGACGTCCTGGTGAGCGACTACGTCGTGTTCACCCGGGCCACCCTGCCCGCCTTCTCTTCACCGGTATCGGCAGATCCGGTGCTCGAGGCGGACACCGATCCCAGCGGGGAGGAAGAAGAGTGAAGGACGCCCGTGACGTCATCGTGAAGCCGGTCGTGTCCGAGAAGTCCTACGCCCTGATGGAGGACCACGTCTACACGTTCGAGGTCGTGAGGTCGGCTTCCAAGCCCGAGATCCGCGAGGCCGTGGAATCGATCTTCGAGGTCAAGGTGCTCAAGGTGAACACCCTCAACCGAGACGGCAAGCGCAAGCGGAACCGAGGCCTCCCCACCTACGGCAAGCGCCCGGACGTCAAGCGGGCATACGTCACCCTCGTCGAGGGTGAGTCGATCGAGTTGTTCGAGGTCTAGACCCATGCCGCAGCGCAAGCGCAAGCCGACCAGTCCCGGCCGCCGGTTCCAGACCGTCGCCGACTTCTCGGACATCACGAAGACCACGCCGGAGCGGTCCCTGACCGAGAAGAAGACCAGCACCGGTGGTCGCAACAACTACGGCCGCAAGACGGCGCGCCACCGCGGTGGCGGCCACAAGCGCCAGTACCGGGTGATCGACTTCCGGCGCAATAAGGACGGCGTGCCGGCCAAGGTGGCTGCCCTCGAGTACGACCCGAACCGCAGTTGCCGGATCCTGCTCCTCCACTACCACGACGGCGAGAAGCGCTACATCCTCGCCCCGAAGGGCGTGCAGGTGGGAGAGACGTTGCAGTCCGGCCATGGCAGCGAGATCAGGTCGGGCAACGCCCTGCCGCTGCGCTACATCCCGGTCGGCACCGTGGTCCACAACGTCGAGATGCAGCCCGGCGGGGGCGGCAAGATCGCCCGTAGCGCCGGTTCCAGCGTCCAGCTGGTTGCCAAGGAGGGCGACTTCGCCACCCTGCGCCTGCCCAGCACGGAGATGCGGCGAGTCCGCATCGACTGCCGTGCCACGGTCGGCGAGGTTGGCAACCAGGAACACGAGTTGACCAAGATCGGGAAGGCCGGTCGCAACCGCTGGAAGGGCGTCCGCCCGCAGACCCGCGGTGTCGCGATGAACCCGGTCGACCACCCACTGGGCGGCGGCGAGGGCAAGTCCTCCGGTGGCCGGCATCCGGTGTCGCCCTGGGGCCAGGCCGAGGGCCGAACCCGCAAGCGGGGCAAGCAGTCCGACAAGATGATCGTGCGTCGCCGCCGTCGGCGCGGGTCGCGGAGGTAATCGGCGATGCCGAGGAGTCTCAAAAAGGGTCCGTTCGTGGACGACCACCTACTCAAGAAGGTGGACGTGTTGAACGCGTCCGGAGAAAAGAGGGTCATCAGGACGTGGTCGCGCCGGTCCACCATCGTGCCCGAAATGGTCGGTCACACGATCGGTGTCCACGACGGCCGCAAGCACGTCCCGGTGTACGTGACCGAGTCGATGGTCGGGCACAAGCTGGGTGAGTTCGCCCCGACCCGGACCTTCCGCTCCCACGCCGGCCAGGAGAAGGGCGGCAACCGCTGATGGTCGCCGCCAAGACCAACGAGCGTCCGGGAACCCGGGCCGTCGTCCGGTACGTCCGCGTGTCGGCCTCCAAGGCCCGCGAGGTACTAGACCTCATCCGCGGCGAGTCGTACGGCCGGGCAGCCGAGATCCTGGCGTTCTCCGAGCGTTCCGTGTCCGAGGTCATCGCCAAGGGCCTCGACTCGGCGGTCGCCAACGCCGAGAACAACGACGGCATCCCGGCCGAGGAACTCCATGTGTCGGCCTGCTACGCCGACGAGGGTCCGACGCTGAAGCGCTGGCGACCCCGTGCCCGGGGACGGGCCACCCCCATCAACAAGCGGACCTGCCACATCACGATCATCGTGAGCCGGTACGACGAGGCGACCCTAGAGGTCCTGCGCGAGCGTGAGGCCTCCAGTGGCCGGGTCGGGTCGAGTGCCCATGCAGCGGAGTCCCGCCGCCAGAGGGTCCAGCGCAGCCGTGCCGCCGCCGAGGAGGCAGCGCACGACCATGACCACGAGGACGATGACGTGGCGCCGGTGGTAGCCGAGTCCGCCGATGCGGCCGAAGACGCCGCTGAGACTGCCGAAGATGCCGCCGAGACCGCCGAAGATGCCGCCGTGGAGAACGACGCCGACGAGTCGGCCGACGACGCTGAGAAAGAGGCCACCTGATGGGCCAGAAGGTCAATCCGTACGGCTTCCGCCTGGGGATCACCACCGACTGGAAGTCGCGGTGGTTCGCCAGTAGGCAGGAGTACGCCGAGAACCTCATCCAGGACTGGAAGGTCCGCGACTACCTCATGACAGAGCTGCCGCACGCAGCCATCAGCCGGGTCGAGGTGGAGCGCACCCGCGACCGGGTCCGCGTCGACGTCCACACCGCACGACCGGGCATCGTCATCGGTCGAAAGGGCACCGAGGCCGACCGCCTGCGGGCCGGTCTGGGTGAGATCACCGGGAACAACAGCGTCCAGCTCAACATCCAGGAGATCAAGGAACCGGAGCTGGACGCGGCCCTGATAGCCCAGGGTGTGGCCGACCAGTTGGCCGGCCGGGTCGCCTTCCGTCGGGCCATGAAGCGCGCCGTCCAGAACGCCCAGAAGGCCGGCGCCCTGGGGATCCGGGTCCAGTGCTCGGGCCGCCTGGGTGGCGCCGAGATGTCCAGGACCGAGTGGTACCGCGAGGGCCGGGTGCCGTTGCAAACGCTGAGGGCCGACATCGACTACGGATTCCGTGAGTCCCGTACCACCTACGGCCGCATCGGCGTGAAGGTCTGGATCTACCGGGGCGACATCCTGCCCTACAAGAGCCTGCTCGAGGACAAGGTCACGAAGGAGGCCGCCATGGCCGTCGGGGAGACGTCAGGGCAGGCCAGGCCACGCACCGTCGTTTCGTCGGCCGCCGCCCGCCGTCGAACCGATGCGGCCGAGGCCACGCAGGCGACCGAGGCCGAGGCCGAGGCCGAGGCACCTATCGCCGAGGCTGAGCCGACACCGCTGGTCAAGGAGGGCGACGCCGAGTTCGAGAAGCTCCTGGCCGAGGAGGAGGCCATCGAGGCCTCCACCCGCGAGGCCCATGAGACACCGCACTTCCGCGGCGGGGACGGTGACTGACCGTGCTGATGCCGAAGAAGGTCCGCCACCGCAAGCACCACCGCGGGCGCCTTAGGGGCACCTCCAAGGGCCAGACCGAGATCACCTTCGGTGAGTTCGGGATCCAGGCCCTCGAGCCGGGCTGGATCACCGCCCGCCAGATCGAAGCAGCCCGTATCGCCATGACCCGCCACATCAAGCGTGGCGGCAAGGTGTGGATCAACGTCTTCCCCGACAAGCCCGTCACCGAGAAGCCGGCCGAGACCCGCATGGGTTCGGGCAAGGGCAACCCGGAGAAGTGGGTAGCCGTGGTGAAGCCGGGTCGCGTGCTGTTCGAGTTGTCCTACCACGACGCCGAGGTCGCCCGGGCCGCCCTGGACCGTGCCATCCAGAAGCTGCCGATCAAGGCGCGCTTCATCGTCCGTGAGGAGGGCTTCTAGCCATGGCGAAGAAGAAGCCACTTGCCGACCTCGGCGATACCGACCTGCGGGAGCGGCTCGGCGATGCCAAGGAGGAACTGTTCAACCTCCGCTTCCAGCTGGTCACCGGCCAGCTCGAGAACCACGCCCGGGTCGGGCGGGTCAAGAAGGAGGTAGCCCGTGTGCTGACCGAGCTGCGGGCCCGTGAGATCGACGCCGCCGAGGCCCTCGAGGCCGCAGGCGAGGAGGTGGCCGACTGATGGCCGAGACGAACGAAGCGACGGCCGAGCGCCCCAACCGCCGCAAGGTGCGTGAGGGCGTTGTGGTGTCCGACGTCCAGGACAAGACCGCGATCATCAAGACGGTCGACCGGGTCCGTCACCGGCGCTACGCCAAGACCGTCCAGCGGACCAAGCGCCTCCACGTCCATGACGAGGAGAACCAGCTGAACGTGGGCGACCGCGTGCGTGTCCAGGAGACCCGTCCCGTCTCCAAGCTCAAGCGCTGGCGCCTGGTCGAGATCCTCGAGAGGGCGAAGTAATGATCCAGCAGGAAACCCGTCTTCGGGTCGCCGACAACTCGGGTGCCCGTGAGGTGCTGTGCATCAAGGTGCTCGGTGGCTCCAAGCGGCGCTACGCCTCGATCGGCGACATCTTCGTGGCCACGGTGAAGGACGCCAACCCGGGTGCGGCCGTCAAGAAGGGCGAGGTCGTCAAGTGCGTCGTGGTGCGCACCAAGAAGGAGTGCCGCCGTCCCGACGGCTCCTACATCCGGTTCGACGAGAACGCCGCCGTGCTCATCAACGACCAGAACCAGCCGCGTGGCACCCGCATCTTCGGACCCGTGGGCCGCGAGCTGCGGGACCACAAGTTCATGCGGATCGTCTCGCTCGCCCCGGAGGTGCTCTGAGATGAAGATCAGGAAGGGTGACAGGGTCCGTGTCATGGCGGGCAAGGACAAGGGCAGGGAGGGCAAGGTGAGCCGGGCCATCCCCGCCGACAACAAGGTGATCGTGGAGGGCGTGAACATCGCCAAACGCCACCAGAAGTCGACCAGTGTGACCATGCAGGGCGGCATCATCGACAAGGCCATGCCGGTCGACGCCTCCAACGTGGCCATGCTGAGCCCGTCCGACGGCCGTCCGACCCGCATCGGGTACAGGTTCAACGACGCCGGCGACAAGGTCCGGATCTGCAGGCGGACGGGGGTGGACCTCGATGGCTGACACCGTGACGGCGAGCGTGCGTCTGCGTGAGCGCTACTCGGCCGAGATCCGCGATTCGCTGAAGGAGGAGCTGGGCCTGACGAACGTGATGCAGGTTCCCCGGCTGGAGAAGATCGTGGTCAACATGGGCGTCGGCGACGCCGCCCAGCAGGCCAAGCTCCTGGACGGGGCGGTGAGCGACCTCGAGGCCATTACCGGCCAGAAGCCGATCATCACCCGGGCCCGGATGTCGATCTCGAACTTCAAGCTCCGCGAGGGCCAGGCCATCGGGGCCAAGGCGACCCTCCGCGGTGACCGCATGTACGAGTTCCTGGATCGCCTAATCACGTTGGCGATTCCCCGGATCCGCGACTTCCGGGGCCTAAACCCCCAGTCGTTCGACGGCAACGGGAACTACACGTTCGGCGTGACCGAACAGTTGATCTTCCCGGAGGTCGACTACGACAAGGTCGATCGAACCCGGGGAATGGACATCACGATCGTGACGTCCGCGTCCGACGACGTCAGTGGGCGGGCACTGCTCACGGCGTTCAAGTTCCCGTTCCGAAAGGAAGGGCAGTAGTGGCCAAGAAAGCACTGGTCAACAAGCAGCAGAAGACCCCGAAGTTCAAGGTTCGGGCCTACACGCGTTGCCGACGTTGTGGTCGGCCGCGTTCGGTCTACCGGGCCTTCAACCTCTGTCGGATCTGCCTTCGGAACATGGCCCATGCGGGAGAGATCCCCGGGCTTACGAAGTCGAGTTGGTGAGGAGGATCTGACATGACCATGACCGATCCCGTCGCCGACATGCTGACGCGTATCCGCAACGCCAACCAGGCGATGCACGACGGCGTGAAGATGCCGTCGTCCAAGCAGAAGGTGGCGCTCGCCGACATACTCAAGACCGAGGGCTACATCCGCGACTACGCGGTGTCCGATTCGACGACCGGCCCCGGCAAGATGCTGACCATCGAGATGAAGTACTCCTCCGAGAGGGAGCGCGTCATCAGCGGTGTGAAGCGGGTGTCCAAGCCGGGCCTGCGCATCTACAGCGCTTCCAACAGGATCCCGCGGGTACTGGGTGGTCTCGGCGTCGCCGTGATCTCCACCAGCCGCGGGCTGATGAGCGACCGCGAGGCTCGCCGCCGGAGGATCGGCGGCGAGGTCCTCTGCTACGTCTGGTAGGGGAGGCAGGACATGTCCAGAATCGGAAAGGCTCCCATCACCGTGCCGTCGGGCGTCGAGGTCTCAATCGACGGCCGTCAGGTGGCAGTCAAGGGCCCCAAGGGCGCCCTGGACCTCGAGGTGCCCGGTGACATCACCGTGCGTCGTGACGGCGAGGAGATCGTCGTCGAACGGCCGGACGACCAGCGGCAGAACCGGGCCCTGCACGGCCTGACGCGTTCGCTGGTCAACAACATGGTCGTCGGCGTGTCCGAGGGCTTCGCCAAGGAGCTCCAGATCGTCGGCATCGGCTACCGCTGCATCGCCAAGGGCTCAGATGTTCTCGAGCTGCAGCTCGGCTTCAGCCACGCGATCGAGGTCAGGGCGCCGGACGGCATCTCCTTCGACGTCCCGGAGCCCACCCGCATCATCGTGTCGGGCCCCGACAAGCAGGTCGTCGGCCAGGTGGCCGCCGACATCCGTTCGTACCGCAAGCCGGAGCCCTACAAGGGCAAGGGCGTGCGGTACCTCGGTGAGCACGTGGCCCGCAAGGCTGGAAAGGCGGCGAAGTGAGCAACGTCGATCGTTACAGGGCGCGCCAGCGCCGTCACCGCCGGATCCGCAAGTCGGTCCAGGGGACCGCGGCGCGGCCCCGTCTGGCGGTGTTCCGCTCGTCGCGTCACATCACGGCACAGGTCATCGACGACCAGACCGGGCAGACGGTGGCAGCCGTGTCGACCCAGCAGGCCGGCGTGGCCGACGGGGTGACGGGCGTGGCCGCCGCGACCGAGGTCGGCCGCCTCGTAGCCGAGCGGGCCCGGGAAGCCGGGATCGCCACCGTGGTGTTCGACCGCGGTGGCTACAAGTACCACGGCCGGGTGGCGGCGCTCGCCGATGCCGCCCGCGACGCCGGATTGGAGTTCTAAGTGGCACAGCACACAAACGACGAGGCGTCCCTCCGGGAGTCTCGGGTCATCCACATCAACCGCGTGGCGAAGGTCGTCAAGGGCGGTCGCCGGTTCTCCTTCACCGCCCTGGTGGTTATCGGCGACGGTGCCGGACGGGTCGGCCTGGGCTACGGCAAGGCCAAGGAGGTCCCGCTGGCAATCCAGAAGGGGACCGAGGAGGCCAAGCGCAACCTGTTCAGCGTGCCGCGGACCGGCTCGACCATCATCCACCCCGTCCTGGGGGTCATGGGTGCTGGTCGTGTCCTGCTCCGGCCCGCCGCCCCCGGTACCGGGGTGATAGCCGGTGGAGCCGCCCGCGCCATCCTGGAGGAGGCCGGTATCCACGACGTCCTGTGCAAGTCACAGGGTTCGGCGAACCACATCAACGTGGCCAGGGCCACCATCGCAGGACTCAAGGCGTTGCGCCGGCCCGACGAGATCGCCCGCCTGCGGGGCCTGGATCCCGAGGAGTTCGTCCCGAGCGCCCTGCTCGAGTCCTATCGCCGCACCGAGGCCGGTGTCGGCGCCACCAGCGGTTCGGACGGTGAGTGACATGGCACAGCTCATCGTCACCCAGGTACGGAGTGGTATCGGCGCCAAGCCCAAGGCACGGGGAACGCTGCGCGCCCTGGGTCTGGGACGCATCGGCCGCAGCAACACCCTGCCCGACCGTGGCGAGATCCGGGGCATGATCGCCCGGGTCCCGCACCTGGTCGAGGTCGAGGAGGTCGACTGAGATGAAGGTCCACGATCTGAAGCCGGCCCCCGGGTCCACGAAGCGCGCCAAGCGCGTAGCCCGCGGCATCGGAGGCAAGGGCGCCAAGACGGCCGGCCGTGGCATGAAGGGCCAGCGGGCCCGCAACACCGTGCGCGTCGGCTTCGAGGGCGGACAGATGCCGTTCCACCAGCGGATTCCGAAGCTCAAGGGTTTCAAGAACCCGTTCCGCGTGGAGTACCAGGCGGTGAACCTCGACACCCTCGAGTCCTGCGGGCTGGACGAGGTCTCGCCCGAGACCCTGCACGCCAAGGGCCTGGTCGGCAAGAAGTCTCTGGTCAAGGTGCTGGGCCGCGGTGAGCTCACCCGGGCGGTGACCGTGAGGGTGCATGCCTTCTCGTCGTCCGCCGAGGCCGCCATCACCGCCGCCGGTGGCAGTGTCGAGAAGCTTCCGCTGCCGTTCGCAGTGCGGCCTCCTGCTTCCGGCAACGCCCTGATGAACCGCTGACCGGCTCGAAGCCGACCGGTCCCACATACCCAGACGATCGACAGGAGTCCACGTGCTCTCCAGCATGCTGAACATGTTCAGGGTGGCCGATCTGCGCAAGCGGATCGTCTTCACCCTCCTCATGATCCTGCTCTACCGGATCGGTGCGTTCATGCCGGCCCCGGGCATCGACGTCGAGCAGGTGCAGATGTTGCGCGACCGTGCGGACCAGGGCGGCGTGCTGGCATTCATGCAGCTCTTCTCCGGTGGCTCGCTGACCAGCTTCGCCGTGTTTGCCCTGGGCGTGATGCCGTACATCACGGCGTCGATCATCATGCAGGTGCTCGGCGTGGTGGTGCCTCGCATCGAGCAGTGGCAGCAGCAGGGAGCGGTCGGCCAGCGCAAGATCACCCAGTGGACCCGCTACCTGACGGTGGTCATCGCCGTCATCCAGTCCACGAGCTTCGCCTTCCTGTTCAACGACAGGGGCAACTCGATTTCCGGCCAGTCGGGTGCGAACCTGCTGCCCAACTTCCACATCGGCACGGTGAGCGTGGTCGTCCTGACGCTGACCGCCGGTACGGCGCTGCTCATGTGGATGGGCGAGCTGATCACCCAGAAGGGGATCGGCAACGGCATGTCGCTGCTGATCATGATCTCGATCGTGAGTGGCTTCCCCGCCCAGGGTTCGCTGATCCAGGCCGAGAACGGCTCGGTGGCCCTGGCCATCGTGTTGGCCGTGCTGGTCAGCCTCGTGGCGGCAATCGTGTTCATCGAGCAGGGCCAGCGTCGTATCCCGGTGCAGTTTGCCAAGCGGGTGGTCGGGCGTCGGATGTACGGCGGCCAGAACACCTACATCCCGCTGAAGGTGAACCAGTCGGGTGTGATCCCGATCATCTTCGCCTCGTCGGTCCTCTACCTGCCGGTGCTGATCGCCGCCGCCCTGCCGTGGGAGGGCTTCCGCGGCTGGATCGACGACAACCTGGCCCAGCCGGACAACGTCTTCTACTTCACGATCACCGGCCTCCTGATCGTCGGCTTCGCGTACTTCTACACGGCGATCACGTTCGATCCCGTGAAGCAGGCCGACACCATCCGCAAGCAGGGCGGCTTCGTACCCGGTATCCGGCCCGGCTACCAGACCGAGCGGTACCTGGCCAGGATCCTGTCCCGGATCACCCTGCCAGGTGCCCTGTTCATCGCCGGCGTGGCCCTGATCCCATCCATCCTCATCAACGTCTTCCTGGACACCAGTGCCGGCGTGGGCTCGGGCGGTGCGGCCGGGTTCGGCTTCATAGGCATCTCGATCCTGATCGCGGCCGGCGTGTCGCTGGAGACGATGAAGCAGGTCGATTCCCAGCTGACGATGCGCAACTACGAGGGCTTCCTCAAGTAGTGATGACCGCAGTCCATCTCGTCATCCTCGGCCGCCAGGGGTCGGGAAAGGGCACACAGGCGGCCCGGCTCGTCGAGCTCTACCGCCCGATCCACGTCTCCACCGGCGACATGCTGCGCGCCGCGGTGGCCGCCGGGACCGAGTTGGGCCTGCAGGCCAGGGCCCTGATGGACGCCGGCGACCTGGTGGGTGACGACCTGATCAACGGGATCGTGTCCGAGCGCCTCGCCCAGCCCGACGTCGCCGAGAACGGCTTCCTCCTCGACGGCTATCCCCGCACCCCCGACCAGGCAGCCGCGATGGAGGTGTTCCTGGTAGAGGCAGGTACGCCCCTGGATGCTGCGGTGAACCTGGACGTCCCGGTCGACGAGGTCACGGCCCGCATGCTGGCGCGAGGGAGGGCCGATGACACCGAGGAGGCCATCCGGCGGCGCCTAGCCCTGTACGAATCCGAGACCGCCCCGCTGCTGGCCTGGTTCGCCGACCGGGGACTGCTCGACGTGGTCGACGGCCTGGGTGACGTCGACGTGGTCTTCGGCCGCCTCGCCGACGTCATCGACGGCCGCATGAGCGTCGCAGACGCGTCGTGACCTGCGGTTCTGTCCGTCACACCAGGCGTAGCGGGTTGGACCACCGGGGGCCCTGCGATAGCGTTGTCCACTGGCTTGTGCCGGGTCTGCGCCCATGGGAGCGGACCTCGAGCCTCGGAGTCCCCACTCCACCGTTTAGTCCGTGACTACCAGGAGCACCACACTGCAGAAGCCCAAGGAAGACGCGATCGTGCTGGAGGGCAAGGTTCTGGAACCCCTGCCCAACGCCATGTTCCGGGTCGAACTGGAGAACGGCCACAACGTCCTGGCCCACATCTCCGGGAAGATGCGGATGCACTACATCCGGATCCTTCCGGGCGACCGCGTCCAGGTGGAGCTCACCCCGTACGACCTCCAGCGGGGTCGGATCACATACCGCTACAAGTAGCCCGCTGGCCGGGACACGAGAGAGAACAGCATGAAAGTCCGAACAAGCGTCAAGCGAATCTGTGAGAAGTGCCGGGTGATCCGGCGTCACGGTCGCGTCCAGGTCATCTGCACCAACCCCCGTCACAAGCAGCGTCAGGGCTAGAGGAACTCAGGCATGGCACGAATTTCCGGAGTCGACGTCCCCCGCGAGAAGCGGGTCCTGATCTCGTTGACCTACATCCACGGCATCGGCCGGTCCTCCGCGGCGAACGTCTGCGAGGCCACCGGCGTCGATCCCACTACCCGGGTGAGTGACCTCAGCGACAACGAGGTCACGGCGATCCGCGCGTTCATCGACCAGCAGCTGAAGGTCGAGGGCGACCTCCGCCGTGAGGTGTCCCAGAACATCAAGCGGAAGATGGACATCGGCTGCTACCAGGGCCTGCGCCACCGTCGCGGCCTGCCGGTCCGCGGTCAGCGCACCCACACCAATGCCCGGACCCGCAAGGGACCGCGCAAGACGGTCGCCAACAAGAAGCAGGTCACGACGTAATGGCTAAGCCGTCCGCCGGGGGTCGACGCCCCCGCAAGAAGGAACGGAAGAACGTCCCGCACGGCGTGGCGCACATCAAGAGTTCCTTCAACAACACGATCATCACCATCACCGACCAGGGTGGGAACACCCTGGCGTGGGCATCGGCCGGCAACGTCGGCTTCAAGGGCTCCCGCAAGTCGACGCCCTTCGCCGCCCAGATGGCCGCCGAACAGTGCGCCCGAAGCGCCATGGAGCACGGCATTCGCAAGGTCGACGTGGTGGTCCGCGGTCCGGGTTCCGGACGGGAGACCGCCATCCGCACCATCCAGAACACGGGCATCGAGGTGACCGGCATCAAGGACGTCACCCCGATTCCCCACAACGGCTGCAGGCCGCCCAAGCGACGGAGGGTCTGAGGATGTCCCGCTACACAGGCCCCAAGGCCCGGGTCTCCCGGCGCCTGGGCACCAACATCTTCGGCACCAAGGGTGAGGTGGTGGCGCTGGACAAGCGTCCTTACCCCCCCGGGGAGCACGGCCGTACCCGGCGTCGGGGCAACCCGTCCGAGTACCTGCTGCAGCTCCAGGAGAAGCAGAAGGCACGCTTTTCCTACGGCCTCACCGAGAAGCAGTTCCGCCGGGTCTACGAGGAGGCCAGCCGCCGTCAGGGCGTGACCGGCGAGAACATGCTCCGGTTCCTGGAGCTGCGCCTGGACAACGTGGTCTACCGGGCCGGCATGGCCGCCACCCGCGCCCAGGCACGCCAGCTCGTCAACCACGGCCACGTCGACGTGAACGGTCGCCGGGTGGACATCCCCAGCTACCGCTGCAAGAAGGGCGACGTCGTCGTCCTGCGCGCCAAGGCACGCAAGATGATCGTCGTCCAGTGGAACATCGATGTCCTGGACCGCCAGTCCCCGGCCTGGCTGGAGATGGGGGACAACGGCCACGAGGTCACCGTCCGCGAGCTGCCGGTCCGCGACCAGATCGACGTGCCGGTCCGCGAGCAGCTCATCGTCGAGCTCTACTCGAAGTAGTAACCGGCCCGCCACGAGCCGAAACCCATACCCGCAACAGGCAAGAAGGACATTCCATGCTGGTCATTCAGCGACCGACCGTCGAAGCGGTCGACGAGGCCGAGGGCAACCGTCAGCAGTTCTCGATCGGCCCGCTCGAGCCGGGATTCGGCCACACCCTGGGCAACTCGCTCCGCCGTACCCTGCTGTCGTCCATTCCAGGCGCAGCGGTCACCCAGATCAAGTTCGATGACGCACTGCACGAGTTCGGCACCATCGACGGGGTCGTGGAGGATGTCACCGACATTGTCCTGAACCTGAAGGACGTAGAGCTGCGCTGCCACAGCGACGAGCCGGTGACGCTGCGCGTCGACGTGCGTGGCGCTGCCGAGGTCACCGCCTCGGCACTCGAGACCAACGAGCAGGTCGAGGTCCTGAACCCGGGCCTGCACCTGGCCACGGTGACGGCCAAGGGCCGCCTCGCCCTCGAGCTGACCGTCGAGGTCGGCCGTGGCTACCTCGGGTCGGATCGTTCCAGCGGCGATGGCGTCATCGGCGTCATCCCCGTGGACGCCCTGTTTTCACCGGTGCGTCGGGTGTCGATCGATGTGGAGCCCGTCTCCGTCGGTCAGGCTCAGGACATGGACCGGCTGGTGCTGGACATCACCACCGACGGCTCGCTGACCCCGCGCGACGCCCTGGCCTCGGCCGGCGCCACCCTGCGGACCCTCGTGCAGCTGGTCGAGGACATGAGCGACGAGGCCCGTGGCCTGGAGCTCGGCGAGACGGAGGAGTTGGGCGGAAGCTCACCGGACCTGGACCTCCCCATCGAGGACCTGGACCTCTCCGAGCGTCCCCGCAACTGCCTCAAGCGGGCACAGGTCGACACCATCGGCCAGTTGCTGGACAAGACCGAGGACGACCTCCTGGCAGTCACCAACTTCGGCCAGAAGTCGCTGGACGAGGTCATCGAGAAGCTAGACGAGCGCGGCCTAGCGCTCCGGGTGAGGAACTGACCCCATGCCCGCCACCCCCAGGAGGGGCCGTCGCTTCGGTGGCAGTTCCGCACACCAGAAGTCGATGATGGCCAACCTGGTCGCCTCGCTCATCGCCGCCGAGGCGATCACGACCACCGAGGCGAAGGCCAAGGCTCTCCGCCCCATCGCGGAGAAGATGATCACGAAGGCCAAGAAGGGCGGCCTGCACAACCACCGCCAGGTGGTGTCGTTCCTTCGTGACCGGGAGATGGCGGCCAAGCTGTTCGACGACATCGGACCGCGCTACACCGACCGGCCCGGTGGCTACACCCGGATCCTGAAGGTGGGCCCGCGCCATGGCGACAACGCGCCGATGGCGCGCATTGAGCTGGTCTGAGCCCGCCCGTCATGCGGGTCCGGGGAGGCGTCGCCTACGACGGAGCCCCGTTCCACGGTTTCGCCCCCAACGCCGGCGTTCCCACAGTCGCCGGCCTCCTGGACGAGGCGCTCTCCCGCGTGCTGCGGACCCGGGTGGTCGTCGCCTGCGCAGGCCGTACCGACCGGGGGGTCCACGCCGTCGGCCAGGTCATCAGCTTCGATGCCCCCGACGACGTCGACCTGGATCTTCTGCGGCGGTCGGTGAACCGGCAGTGCGGCCCGTCGGTGGTGGTATCCACGCTGCAGCGGGCTCCGGACGACTTCGACGCCCGGTTCAGCGCCACCGGGCGGACCTACAGGTACCGGATCCTGAACCGTCCTGATGCCGACCCGTTCACCACGTCACGGGCCTGGCACGTTTCCGATGCCCTCGACCTGGAGGCCATGGAGGCCGCCACGGCCCACCTCGTGGGCGAGCACGACTTCTCGTCGTTCTGCCGGCGGCGCCCACCCCTACCGGATGGCACGGCTGCGACCATGGTGCGCCGGATCACCGGTGCGTCCTGGCGGCGGTTGGCCGACGACCTGTCGGGTGTGGAACTGCTGGAGTTCGAGGTCTCGGCGTCGGCCTTCTGCCACCAGATGGTCAGGTCGGTGGTCGGCACCCTGGTCGAAGTGGGGCGGGGCCGCCTGGCTGCCGGCTCCATTCCCGGGATCCTGGCCGCCTGTGACCGTCGGGCGGCCGGGGAACCGGCGCCGCCCGCTGGCCTGATCTTCTGGTCCGTGGCCTACCCGGAGGAGGGCGGCGCGTCCTACTCCGGCGGCGCTCCGGAGGTCGGTTGAGACCGGCGGAAACCCAGCTATGGCGCGTGTCTCACCGGGTCCCGGCGGGTTGCCGGTGGGGGGAGGCGGCCCTAGCCTTGGTCCCCGGTCCGATCGCGCCCGGTTTCGGCGCTGATCCCCGGTGGTCGAACCGGCCTCCGTGGTCCTCATCCAGTGTTCTCTCCACGAAACAGGTGGTTTCCGTGTCCACGTACACCCCCAAGGCCAGCGAGATCCAGCGTGCCTGGCACGTCGTTGACGCCGATGGTCTGA
>Ga0208131_1000133_pt1 | contig 22115 bp, 17 predicted proteins | sample ETNtaG_14_FD_185781 | JGI IMG/M metagenome (GOLD analysis project Ga0208131, IMG submission 185781) | Marine microbial and viral communities from oxygen minimum zone, Eastern Pacific Ocean - ETNP201406SV73 (SPAdes) (version 2) | ecosystem: Environmental > Aquatic > Marine > Oceanic ...
GATGACCAGTAAAATACCCGATACATACTCCAATGAATCCACAGAATGAGACAGTATAATTATTTTGTAACCACATTAATTACGGCTATTTGAGCCAGAGATGTTTCATAAAAGAAATTACACAGAAATTACCCAACAATACGGGTTCAGTCGAGTATCTGATCCAACGCTTTACCGAACACAGTGACAGTTCGATCAATATTATTTAGTTTATCAAGACCGAATAGTCCCAAACGGAATGTAGAGAATCCCTCCGGTTCATTACACATGAGAGGCACCCCGGCAGCAATCTGAATGCCCTGTTCAACAAACTGACTTCCATTTTGAATCCCCGGATTATTGATATAACTCACCACCACACCCGGTGCATCAAAGCCATCTGCCGCAACACTTTTAATTCCATTATTTGCTAAAAGATCTCGGATTCGGTCACCCAATTCCTGTTGCCGCTGGTGAAGGATATCAAAGCCAATATTTTTTGCATCCGCCATTACATGAGAAAATGTTACCAATGCATCCGTAGGCATGGTGGCATGATAAGCATGGCTGCCATTTTCATAAGCTTTCATGATCCACAACCACTTGGCCAGGTCGCAGGCAAAACTGGTACTGACTGTATCTTTCAACTTCTCCTGCGCCGCTTCGCTCATCATGACCAGGGCGGCACAGGGTGAACCACTCCATCCTTTTTGGGGAGCGCTGATGAGTACATCTACAGCGGATTTTTCCATATCTACCCAAATAGCGCCGGATGCAATGCAGTCCAAAATAAATAATCCACCAACGGCGTGTATGGCTTCTCCAACTTTTTGGATATAGTCATTGGGGAGAATCATCCCCGAAGACGTTTCTACGTGGGGCGCGAATACCACATCCGGTTTTTCTTTTTCGATTGTGGCCAGAACATCCTCAATCGGCGGCGGTGCAAAAGGGGCTGTTGCGGATGCATCAGTTTGTTGTGCCATTAGAACTATTTCTTTGGAAGGAATTCGGCCCATTTCAAAGATCTGTGTCCAGCGGTAACTGAACCAACCGTTTCGAATCACCAGGCATTTTTTATCGGCGGCAAATTGCCGAGCCACCGCTTCCATACCAAAAGTGCCGCTACCGGGGACAATTGCAACGAAATGCGCATTATAAACTTTTTTGAGTGTAGATGAAATATCCCGCATCACCTGCTGGAAAGATTGGGACATGTGATTAACAGCCCGGTCAGTATAAACAACGGAGTATTCCAGTAAACCGTCGGGATCAACTTTGGGAAAAATGGAAGACATTGAAAAATTCCTTCTTTATTAAGCCGTTAGGAGGCTATTTGAGCCAGAGGCGTTTCATTTACTTTTATTCTTTAGTGTAGAACCTACACCCGCGCCTAATGCTATACCTAAAGCTATACCCAGTCCTACATTATCGATAGCTGCTCCAAGGATTATTCCAAAGACTACACCAAACGCAGCTCCTAATGCTATTTTATTTTCTTCTAATGACTTTTTCATTTTCCAATCCTTTATTTGAGACAGAGGCGTTTCATACCGGAAATTATACAAAAATTACCCACCAATCTGGGTGTCTCTTTTATTTGATGGATACACCCCCGAAAGGGTGTTATAGGTTGAGTTTTTTAAGTTGAAAAGATTACTTTAATTACTCTCTTCCACTTTTGAATTTGATTTGTTTTTTTGACTACCTATTTAACCGCTTTTCAAGCATATTTAAAAATATAGAGGTATAATTTTGATCAAGGGTTTGGCTTAATAAACTTCAGTGTATAGCGATCACTCTCTCCAATTTTTTTCAGCTCCTTTTGACGTTTTTTTAATTTAGACTTATCTATTCTATTGTCAGATAATGTTGGTGGGAGATTCCAAACGCCTCCAGGATAATCTTTGGTATCTTTTGGATTAGCGTTTATTTGAGAGGAACCAATATATATAAAACCAATAGCTTCAGCATCCTTGATCATACATGGCTCACAAGTGTATCCTTTTTCATCAACTGTTGTATTACTTCGATGATCAGTAATTCCAAGTATCCCACCAGGCTTAAGTGTATTAAACATTGCTCTTAGTTTTTCAAATTCTGTATTACCAACCCAATTATGATAATTACGAAAAGTAAGTATCATATCAGCTGAAGAAGCTTTGTCATAAGCATTTCCCTTAAAAGCGACCATTTTTGCATTTCCATAAATATTTTTTTTGGCTGACAATCGATCCTTCTCACTTTGATATTTATCTTTTGTTGTTTGCTCTTCAGAATCAGGATCATAGGTAGCACTAATATATTGTCCATTTTTATTTAAATAAGGGGCTAATATTTCTTGATACCATCCACCACCAGGATATATTTCTACAATGGTCATAGTATCTTTAATGCCAAAAAACTGCAATGTCTCCAAGGGATGTCTATACTCATCACGGGCTTTATTTTTTGAAGAGCGATGATTACCATTTATAACATCTTTAAGAGATTGTGAATAAATAAACGAACAGCATAGTGTTATTACTATTAAAATTTTATTATAGAATGATCGATTAAGTGAGTATTTGATTTTATTCATTATTAGCACCTCTATGTTAATAGTTATATCAATTAATATTTGACAAAAATTACACAGAAATCACCCAACAATGTGGGTGTCTCTTTTATAAACAAAAAAGCCCCCGTGAGGAGGATATTTGAGCCAGAGGCGTTTTATTTACTTCCGCTGTTTCGCATTGCCTCAAATATAATAATTTTGAAAACTAATTTTAATAGGTTTGTTCTACTATAGTTGAAGCACGAAAAAGATTATCTGCTGCCTGTAAAATCTTTAATTTTAAAGGTGGTGAATAGTTTGGATAGTCTTCAAAAAATTGATTAACTATAGTTCTCGCACTTATACTCTGATGTCCTGAAAGTGTTGCGTTAATAAATCTAGCTGGAAAGAAAATATCTCCAGTTCTTTGAATCTCTTCAAGTAATTCTAAGCTAGGTTGAATATACTTTTCTGATTCTTTACCTCTCAATGGATGGTGAAGATAAGCAACTGCAGATTGAACCCAAGGTTCTACTGCACGGTTTTCTTCTTTTTTAATTAATTCAAAAAATTTATCTCTAATAATTAAATCATTAGACAATGAAGGCATTATAAATTTAAAACGTAATTTGCGATCAGGGTTTGATATTCGATTTAATTGCGTAGTTAAGATCTTTTGACTATCATTCTTCCCTCTTAAAGCTAACTCAGAAGCAATAGCAATGTAATCTCGTTCTGATAAAGTTAATCCTTTGATTGAATCAGTTTTCATCCAAATAGATTTTAACCATTCATAACCATTATCTGTTAAAATCATAGAACGTAATGACCGAAAAAACATAGAACGATTCGTCAGAGTAGTCGATTCATTCATATGGAATCTTAATATTGATTCTAATTCATCTGCTTTTACTTGGCGTTGATCTATTGTTAAAAAATTCCAAAATGTAGAATTGAGTCGAACCAAAATTCTTTGTGTATTCAAAATGTCATTCTCAGTTTTTAAAGCATTAATACATAACTCAATCATATCAACGGGTTTGATATTTCCATAAAGCATATCATCCCAAAGGTTTAGCCAAATTATTCCCCTTAAATATGAGTCATTGATTTTTGGTAGATTTTCTAAAAGAAATGAACGACTTAATGGATCCATTTTATAGTAACCATATCCAACACCAACTCCATTAGGTAAAATGTAATTGGGTTTACTCATTCCTTTCGCTTCTACTATTCTGATTTCTTTATCTTTTAAATAAACTGGAAGTAAGATGTCACCATTGTCATACCCTAACCTAACTTTAAGATGTTGCATCCATATTCTGTTTTTCTTTTTTGAATCTGATTGTTTGAGTGTCAATTCTTGAATTAAAGTATCTTGATCAATTACTAAATCATATTCAACTATAGGACGATCAGGCTCGTCCACCCAAACTTTACTCCAGGCTGTTAGATCTTCATGAGATAGGTCATCTAATATTCTAATCAGATCTGGCCATGTAGCATTATCATAAGCATAATTAGAAAGATATATTTGCATTCCCTCTTGAAAGGTTTTCTCACCCACAAGTAATTCAAGTTGCTTCATTACAACTGGTGCTTTTGAATAAATGATTGAGCCATATAAGGTTCCAGCCATATTTAAGTTTTCCAAAGGCTGACGTATTTCGTTTGCTCCCAAACTCCGATCAACACCGTATGCTGAGGAGTAATTACTTAAAAAACGAAGTTCATGATTTATTTCTGGAAAACTTGGATTAACAATTTTGCTCCCCATAAAACCAGCAAAAACTTCTTTTGTCCAAACATCATCAAACCAGTTCATAGTGACAAGATCTCCAAACCACATATGAGCTGTTTCATGAGAGATTAATCCAGCACGACTTAAATATTGATTTTTAGTTGCTGATAATTCTAAAAATAGACTGGCATCTTTATAAAAAATAGCACCAGGATGTTCCATGCCACCATATTGAAAACCAGGGATCAATGCAAAATCAAATTTTTGATAAGGATAATCAATTCCCGTATAATTTTCCATCCAAAAAATAGCACGGGAATGAAGATCAAATATTTCATTTTTATTTCGTTCCACTTTTTCAAGATCTGTTTCCCTGTGGAGCATTGTCATTTGTCGACCATCCTTTTCCTGAGAAACACGTTTAAATTTTCCAGCAGTAAAAGCAAATATATAGGTGCTCACTGGTCGTGTTTCACCAAAAACTATTACGCGCTTATCATTCATTACCTGTTCTGATTCGATAGGACCATTTGCAATTGCTGTCCAATCAGTTGGTATAGATAAAGTTAATGAATATCTACCCTTTAAGTTGGGCTGATCAAAACATGGTATCGCTGTTGATGCACGATCTGGGACAAATAATGTATAAAGAAACTCATCATTCCGATTTAGAGACATATCTCCTGCTCTGAAGGAAATAAAGATAGCATTTTCTCCTTTAGAAAAATAAGAAGCTTCAATTAAGATATGCTCATTAACTAATTTATATGGAACAGCTTTGCCTTTTACACTAACAGAACGAATATAATCAGCTGGTTGACGAAAATCTAAAACTACATCCTTAGTTAAATCTGATAATTTGAAATGGATAAATTCTTCTACAGTAATAGGTTTGATTTTATCTTTAGGTATATCAAAATTAAGTTTATAACAAACATCCGAGATGGTAGCCTTTCTATATTGAGCTAATTCCCATGATACCCCAGATGATATAATAGAAGTTTTTGATTGACACCCCATATATAGGAATAATAAAAGCCAGAGGCGTTTCATTAGGTTGATCACCTTTTAATAAACTTATCAAGCCAAGCCATTATCCTAGGTGATACATCCATTAATAATTTTGGTTCTCTAGGACCATGTGGTGTTCTTGGATACACGACCATTTCAGTAGATACGCCTTTTCTTTTTAAGGCAACATAAAACTCTTGTCCCTGTGTAAATGGGACCCTTAGATCATTTGCCCCATGTATTACCTGAGTGGGAGTTTTCACATTATTTATACGATAAATCGCTGAATGCTTTTCATAGGTTTCATAATCTTCCCAAAATTCACCACCCATATGCGCGACTAGATAGTCGGGGATATCTGTTGTTGTAGTCATGCTAATTAAATTGGGTAATCCTGCCCCCATACTAGCAGCCTTGAAACGTTCCGTTCTAGTTACAACGAAGGATGTCATATATCCCCCATAGCTCCATCCCATAACAGCTAGACGTTGTGGATCAGCAATACCCATATCAATCGCTTTATCAACGCCAGACATAATGTCCTCATAATCTCCAAATCCCCAATCTTTAAAATTAGCAAACCTAAAATCTTTACCGTAACCAGTGCTTCCTCTTGGATTTGGACGTAAAACTGCGTATCCATTGCTTGCAAAATATTCTATATTATAGATACCTGGGTTTCCAGTGAATGATTGAGAGAAGACGCCTGCAGGTCCACCATGTATAATTAGAGCTAGGGGGTATTTTTTCCTCTTATTGTATTTTGTTGGGTACGTTAAGAGTCCTTCTATTTCAAGACCATCTTTAGATATCCATGTTATCAATTCAGTATTAGCTAATTTTGGGAATTTTAGACTAGAATTGAAATTTGATATTTTTTTTGGAGAAATTTTACTTAATTCACTTAAATAAACTTCACTTGGTTTATTTAATTCTTGTTTAACTAATACTATCATTTCACTGTTATTAGAAATTTTAGAAGAGGATATTCTTCCTTTTAAATTTAGGATAGGTATTATCTCTTTATTATTAAGACCAATTTTGTAAATCTCTGATTTTGTTCTATTTGCATCGCTAACGTAGAGATAGTTACTATTTGAAGAACACGCAATGATGCTTGCACTCCTATTAGGGGTTTCTGCTATCTTATATGGTATGCCACCGTTTGAAGAAATTTTATAAATATCACGGAATCCAATAGGCTCATTCTTTTCACCATCCGAAGTAAAAATAATTGTTTTACCATTAGGAGTAAAGATTGGGCTTGTATCGTTACCACCCCAAGAAACAAGCTTTCTTACTGTTTCAGAATTAACATTTACAATTGAGATATCACCTGAAACAAATCTGCTGTTAAATGTTGGTTCTAAACTTTGCGAAAAAACAATATTTTTTCCATTTGGATTCCAGCTAAAACTTGTGATATCATATTCACCTTTAGTTATTCTATCCCCATTAGTAGTATCTATATTTGTAGTAAATGATTTTAAATATAGGTGTGAATATTTAAAGTTTTTATCTACTAAAATAACATCCCTTTTCTCTTTTTCATCCTTTTCTTCTTTTTCCGTTTTTGGATTTTTCATTAAGAATGCAATTTTACTTCCATTAGGAGACCATTTGAATGACCCAACACCTTGTTTTTCAAATGTGAATTGCCAAGCTTCTCCGCCATTAGTTCTGATTACCCAAATTTGCGGTTTTTCTACTCTATCACTTATAAATGCGAGAAATTTCCCATCTGGAGAAAAACGCGGATGGGTACTTGATTTCTCATGATATGTAAATTGAATAGGTTCACTGAAATCTGTATGAGAAAGCCATATTTGACTTAAATACTCTGACTTCTCTCCATCAGTCAATGCCTCTCTTACAACCATCGCAATTTTATTATTATTTGAAAAATTAAGATCAGAAATTTGTTTAATCTTTATACTTATTTCTGGCGTCCAAACTTTGGATTGAGCATTTACATTTATAATTAAAAAAGCAATAATTAGTAATAAAATATTTTTCAAAGAATATTTATTTAACATGTTTAGTGTCCTTATCTTAGTTTAGCCAATATATAAAATATAAGAAGAATAAATTCTATTAGCACTTCCTTATCATATTCATATGCTTAGATCAATAATAAGGGTGTCTCTTTTTCAAACAAAAAACCCCACGCTAGGTTCGGCTCTTTGTTAAAAATAAAATATTGGAAGCACTCATTTATTTTTCAAAAGCATTTCTAACCTTCTTCGGTTGCATACTATACGACCTGTTCCAGTTATTTCTGAAGTTATTTTCGGACGCCCATAATAAATAGTAACATTTTTTCATTTTTTCCTAAAAGTAGTTAAATAATTGTAATTATTATTAATAATAAATGTATAATTTAATAAATGGCAAAACTAAAAAAATCTTTAGGCTTATTTGATGGCATATCTCTTCTAATTGGAATTACAATAGGATCGGCTATTTTTGCAACTCCTCAAATCATTGCAGGATATACAAATTCATTTACTTTAATTATAATACTCTGGCTTGCTGTTTCTCTTTTTGTTTTTATAGGATCTCTAATATATGCTGAGCTAGGATCGCGTTTTCCAAATACAGGTGGAGAGTATATATATATAAGAGAAGCTTTTGGTCCTTTTTGGGGATTTATATTTGGTTGGGCGCAACTAATAATAATCCGAACAAGCCCAGCCGCAGGGATTAGTTTAATTACGGCTAATTATTTGGGTTATTTCATACCCATGAATCAATTTGAAAAAATTATAGCATCAATTATTATTATAATTATTTTTGGTACTATTAATTATATAGGTGTTGAACAAGCAAGCTTCTACAATAAATTTTCAACCTTAATTAAAACACTAGGCATCACAATTTTTACCGTAGCTGGCTTAGCAATGTTTGAAGGAGATTTTTTAAAATTATCAGACACAGCTAGTGTAACTGAAAATTTGGGAACTATTGGAAATATAGTTGCTGCATTAATGTTAATACTATTTTCATATCTGGGCTGGGATAGAGTCGGATACATTGCTGGTGAAATGAAAGAACCTCAAAAAGTTATCCCTAAAACTATGTTTTATGGCATATCAACTATTGCAATTCTTTATATATCAGCAAATATACTTTATCATACTGTCTTAGGCATAGAGGGCGTTCGCTCAACTTCCATCGTAGCTTCAGATATCGCAAGTTTAGTATTTGGAAAAACAGGTGCTAGCTTAATGTCAGTTATTGTTATTATTTCTGCTACTGGAAGTATAAATGGTACCATGATGTCAGCAAGTCGTCTATACTATGCTATGGCACGTGAAGGTATGTTATTTAAATGGTTTAATAATATTCACCCAAAATTTCGAACTCCGAGCAATGCAATTATTGCACATTGTATTTGGGGTATTATTCTTTTAGTTGTTAGACAAAACTTTGAGACGATTGTAACTGGGATGGTCTTTACTATACTCATTTTTTATACTTTTACAACTGTTGCTTTCTTTAAATTTAGAAAATTAGACCTAGGCGAGAGTGGATATAGAATCCCTTTTTATCCTTTTTTACCTTCAATATATTTAATTGGTCTAACAAGTTTGGTGCTATTAAGAATTTATTATCAATTTAATCTATCAATGCAAGACCTTTCGTTTGTCTTAACTGGAGTTCCAATCTACTTTATATTTTTTAAAAACAATAAAATTTTACTTGAAAAATAGTATTTCATTTTTTTAGAGTAATAGATGCCGTCAACTCACGATTATCAAGAAGATGCTCGCAATCAAGATATTCAAGTTTATATTAATGGTAAATTTTTTCACCGATCAAAAGCCTATGTATCTGTTCTTGATGGAGGTTTTCTTTTAGGTGATGGGGTCTGGGAAGGCATTAGACTTCATAATGGAAATCTTCTTCATCTTGATGAACATTTAGATCGCCTATTTACAGGCGCTGATAAAATTGCACTTAAAATTAATAGAAGTAAAGATAAAGTAAAGGAGATGCTATATAAAACATTAGAAAAGAATAAAATGTTTTCTGATGTCCATATCAGGTTAATAATTTCAAGAGGATTAAAAAAAACACCTTACCAGCATCCAAAAGTTACTATTGGAGGACCAACCATTGTCATAATCCCTGAGTACAAAAAGCCAGACCCTAGCGTTTCTGTAGAAGGGATCAAATTAGCAGTCGTTTCTACTTTAAGAGATAATCGTGTACAAAATCCTCATATTAATTCTTTAAGTAAACATAATTGTATTGCTGCTTGTATTGAAGCAGACAAAAAAGGAGCTGATGAGGGCTTAATGCTTGATCCTAACGGTTATGTATCTACTTGTAACTCAACTAACTTTTTTATTATTAAATCAAATGAAGTATGGACTTCAACTGGAGAATACTGTTTAAATGGAATTACGAGGCAAAGTGTGATTCGCATTTGCAATCAAAATAAAATAGTCCTAAAAGAAAAAAACTTTACTGTAAAAGATGTATTATCTGCTGATGAAATTTTTGTTACTGGAACATTTGCAGGAATTATTCCTGTTATACTTGTTGACAATACAGTAATTGGAGATGGATTCAGAGGTAAAATAACAAAAAGATTACAAAACTTTTATATAGCCGATATGTAAAAAGGTGTGGGAGTCTATTTAAGTCAAAGGCGTTTTATAACTTTATTTTTTCTTCTTCTATCCAATTCGTTATGATATTCATTTCCTAAAGTGTCTTTATGTTTTTTTACCCACTCACTTAGATGAACTTTTCCTGTTGACTCTTGATCTTCCCATAATGTTTCTTGCCGTAATCCTAAAACTTCTGGCCATGTTAACATGACGTCATTTAAAAAGTATCCAAGAATTTGGGCTCCTAACCATGCTAATCTGTTTGGCAATGGAATAATCACTGTTTTTAGTCTCAATTCTTTTTTTATCATATACAATAAATCAACATAAGAATACCGTTCTGGACCAAGTGCAACTTCAATATTTTTACCAACTTTTTCTCCAGCATATGCGAGTTGTTTTGCGAAGTCATATACATGAATTGGTTGTAACTGATATTTGCCTCGTCCTGGCATTCCAACAATGGGTAAGTGTCTTAATGACCATGCAATATTATTGATTAAGATATCCTTTCCTCCAAATAGAACAGCGGGTCGCACAATCGTATATTCAATTTCTAGTTTCTTTAAATATTCTTCTATTTCACCTTTTCCACGGAAATAATCCAGATTACTCTTTGAATCGGCATTAGTGATGCTCACATGAACAATTCTTTTTACCCCCGCTTTTTTTGCTGCAAAAAACAATTTGAATGTATTTGTTACTGCTTGTTGATGGTTAAACCATTTATGATTAAATCTGACCCAGTAGGTGTTGTAGAGTACTTCTGTATTCTTAAGGCTTCTAATTAAACCTTCTTTATTCTCAAAATCTAATGGGTGCACTGCCAGTATTTGACTATCGATACTTTTTTTTTCTGGTGAATTAGTGAGCGTTTCAACAACTTTACCATGCTTTATCAACACTTTCGAGAGGTAAGTGCCAGTATATCCGAAACCACCTGTTATTGTGTGAATGTCTCTTTTCATTTCTTAGTCATTTTATTTGAGCCAGAGGCGTTTCATTCAGTTACAATCGTTCGTTTTGATATAAGAGGAAAACTCGTTCCTCATCTTGTTTTTGACTATGTAATTACCACTCATCAATTCTTTCCTTCTTAATATTCAAAACCTATTTCAAAAGAGAGCGAAAACTTACACCAAGAGATAGATAAACTTCATCAACAAGGTTGGGTGTATACCAAAATTCATCGTCATTTGTTAAAAATTGATTTGAAATTAGAAAATATTTTTGCAAACTTATGTTTATGAAAACAACTAAAAACTTATTTTATGGAATGGTAGCTATAGTTTTTTTAGCTACAACAACAAACTGCGGTGCTCCGACAACTGATAAAAATACTAAGGTCTTGTTAGATGCTAAGGCCAAGCTTGAAAGGGATATCGCTATGTATGAAGATACATGGCATAGATTTTTAAAGGGTGACACTGAAGTAGTAAATGAGGATAGATTTCAGAAGGACGTGGTAATAGTCACAGCTGAAGGAGATCTTGTTGGAATAGAAGCATGTAAAAATTATTATATGAATTATCTTACTGGTTTTTCAGATATAGAATTCACTGTTCTTGAGATGATAGGTCAAGGAGATAGACTCGTAAAACATTGGAATTTTAAAGGGACACACACAGGAGATTTTTTTGGTATGCCTGCTTCTGGAAATAAATTGAACCTTTCTGGAACTACGCTTGTATCAATGAAAGATGGGAAGATTGCTAAAGAACAAGACTTTTTTGATGTGATGTCTATGGTAACCCAATTAACAGCTGGGGATGTAAATGCTGATGAGACTAAGCCTGGTATTAATTAATTATTAATAACCAGATTAATCTCTCTTTCAAGATCATCAAGATTAATCATATACATTTGTAAAATAGATATTTTGTATTCTAGATATCTTCTAAGCAAAATAAATTTTGCTTTTAATTTATCATCACTATTAATTGCATCATTCAAGATCTCTGAATAACGGTCAATAGATATCTTATTATTATCTCTTGCTAAGATTACATTAGGGTGATTTATTGTGAGAAAAGGAAGAAAACTTTGTTTTAATTGTTTTTCATGTTCAACAGCTGTCTCAACATATGAAAATGTTGTGTTATGTAACCGACTTAAGATTTCTTTAACTTTATCAGATTTGACATACTTAAGATCTCCAGAATTAATGATTGAATAGTATCTGTTCATAGGGGGATCAAAAACTCTATAAAGAATTATGAATGTTTCAATTCTAATTTTACTCGTTGTATTTTTTAAAACAGAGTCAATATTAAAAATTTTATTACTGGGATATAGAAATTCATTTAACAAACTAATATCCATCTCCCATGTTCGTTTTCTTCCATCACAGTAATATTTAATCTCATTAATTTCCATTTGAAGGCTGGTCAATACCTTAATTCTTTCTTCTTCATTTTGATTATCAATGGATAATTCATTCAACCAGAATGAAACAGTTATACCAAGTATAATCACAACAAATTCGATTGAATATTTTATAATATATTTTTTTATCATTTAATCTCCTTTATTTGAGCCAGAGGCGTTTCATTGAAATTTAAATTCTTTTGGTGGTTCTACTCCGATTAAATGACGTACAAAATAGTCCCACCTTCGTCTCATCCAATATTGCCCAAGTCCATGACCCTTATTAGGGAAAATAAGCATATCAAAATCTTTGTTCGCATCAATCAAGGCTTTTGCCATTAATAGGGTATTATTGACTGGTACGTTTCCATCAAGTGAACCGTGTCCCAGTAGTAACTTACCTTTTAAATTCTCTGCTAAGAGATGATTAGCCTGATTATCATAGGTAGTGGTGCCATCCTCATTTTTGATGAGCATTCCTTGCCATTTTTCACCCCAGTCGTCTTCATAGGTAGCATTGTCATGATTGCCAGAACCTGAGACGGCCACTTTATAGAAATCAGGGTAACGTAGAATTCCACCTGTAGATGCAAAGCCACCGCCAGAACCGCCATAAATACCTACTCGGTCAAGATCCATCCATAGATGCTGAGCACCTAGTTGTTTGATTGCTTCAACTTGATCTGGTAACCCATTATCTCCCATATTTCCATAGTATGCATCGTGAAAGGATTTTGAACGCCCAGGAGTACCCATTGCGTCGACTTCAATAACTATAAATCCAAGTTCTGCTACAGCCTGCTTATCACTTCTGGATGATCTAAAGCTGCGGCTCCCTACACTGCCAGATTGTGGACCTGGATATAGTGGGTTTAAAACTGGATATTTCCTGTTTGGATCAAAATTGGTGGGTTTATACATAAGCCCATAAATATCCGTCACACCGTCACGAGCTTTGGTTTTAATCTGGATAGGCGACTTCCAACCTGAAGTCATCAATTGTGAAATATCAGCTTCTTCTAACTTAATTAACTGGTTACCATCCATGTCCCTCAGAACAGTGACTGGTGGTATAACTGGCGTGGAATAACTGTCTATGAAATATTTATATTTTGGAGAAAAGTTAACGGTGTGGTGTGCATATTCCGGTGTCAGAAGTTTTAATTCGGAACCATCCATATTGACACTGTAGTAATACCAATAATAGGGATTACCATCTTCTTTACCACCAGCAGAAAAGTATATTTTTCGATTCTTACGATCTACATATCTGACCTGCTGCACGGCCCATTCGCCTTTGGTGATTCGATTCTTAATCTTTCCCGTTTTCAGATCAATCAAGTACAGATGACCCCAGTTGTCCCTTTCAGAAAACCAAATTACTTCATTCGTCCCTGATAAATAATGCCAGTTGGAAAAACCATCACCTGATTCAAAATAGGTTTTTTGCACTTCTTTCATTATATCACGTACTTCACCAGTTGTTGTGTTCGCCACCCGCAGTTGAGCTTCTTTGTGATCTCGAGAACTAGATACAAACGCTAAATTCTTTGCGTCTTCACTCCACCGAACATCTAAGAATACCCCTCCTCGGCCCGCTATATGATCATCACTCGAACTACGGTGCTGATCTGGCGGCATTTTCAATCTAATAATTTCCGGTAAAGTTGTGAGTTCTTCGTCCCCAGTCTGTACATTAATGATTACACGACTAATGCGAAATATAAGACTATCACCAGGAAGCGGATATTTCCACTTGGATAATTCTGGATGGCCAGACTTAGTGGATACCATATACATTTCTCCTACACCACGACTATCATGCTGGAAGGTAGCTATCTTTTTCGAATCTGGAGACCAGAGAACAACTGGTCCAGGTCCTTTCGTCCATCCTGCATTATTTGTGGCATAACCATAACTTTCTATTCCATCAAAGGTTAACTGTCTCTCTTTATTGCTAATTACATCTCGAGACCAAAGATTATGGTCCCGAATGAAAGCCGCTAGTTTTCCATCTGGTGACAAGACTCGGGTACGTTCACGGAGATATCGAGCCCTAGGGGAATTATCCATTTGATCGACGCCTTCATTATGTTCAGAAGTACAGCGATAATTTTCGAGATTGCAGGTATAAGTTATATTTTCTACGTTGAAAGAGATTGACCGGCTATTATTAATATATTTGAATGATCTAAAAGGTAAACCAAAGGCATCATAGGTCGTATCCATAATTGATAGCACTTCAGCTATACGTTGATGGTTAAAGGCTAGTTTACGTGTCTTTTCAACTGGATCTATAATAATAAACTCAGCACCATTGACAATTTTATTTCTGTACCACATACGACCGTCATCCAACCAGTTTGGACTTACATTTGCATGAAATACAAGCGCGCTTGTGTTAGAACTCAAAAAGCTTTCTGCGCGTTGATAGTCTTCAAGTGAAACAGATTCTTGTGAGTATATCATTCCTAAAAAGAATAGGATTGCTTGATACTTTGCTAATTTATTCATTTTTAACTCCTTCATTTGAGCCAGAGGCGTTTCATTTAAGCTGTAAATCATATAATCTATTTTTATTATTTAATAATTGATGTGTATTATTAAAGTAAACAATAAATTTCAATCAATCAATTAAATAAATAATAAGGAGATGACAATGAAACGAATTATAGGATTATTGATTGTACTAATGACCTGTTCAGCGCTTTTTGCCCAGGAAAATCAAGATGCCCCTATGGGAACATTTCTTTATTTTTCTTCCTGGGGATTAGATGGTGACTTAACAATAAATGAAAATGTAGCGCAAGTGATGACCTTTGCCCAAAATATGAAAGTTTCCGGCAAGTTCAAATCGGTTAGAGTTTTCATGCATCATACAGGTGAAAAATTGGCACTTTACACACTTGCTGAAGCCGAAGGATGGAATAATCTGGGTGCCGGGGTGACCTTTGCGGAATCAAAAATAGATTTTGATAAACCTGCACCATTTGGCGATACCCATTCAGATGATATATTAGTTGAGTTACCTATGCCAGAGGAATCACCGGAATAATCCAGGTTACATTGAGATTGTGAAAATGTTGAAATCAGAATTATTTGATCTTCAGAATGAGGCCGGAGAAAGGATGGTGAGTGAAACAAATTAGACATTTTTCATCTCTGGTCATTTCCCTATTATATGTGGGCCTCATTGGTCAGGAAGATGGTGACTGGATCGATCTGTTTAATGGCAAAGACCTAAATGATTGGCAGCAGAAGGGAGGAGATGCCACCTATGAGGTGGTCGATGGAACAATCCTTGGAACCACTGTGGCCAATTCGCCCAACAGTTTTTTATGTACGGAGCAAATCTATGCAGATTTTATTTTGGAATATGAAATGCATGTAGATACGGGACTTAATTCCGGTGTTCAAATCAGAAGCAACAGTTTTCCTGATTATCGGAACGGTCGTGTTCACGGTTACCAAGTAGAAACAGATCCCACTCCTCGCGCCTTCACTGGTGGTATTTATGATGAATCTCGACGGGGCTGGATATATCCGGTTTCCAGAAATCCGAAAGGACGAACTGCGTTTAAGGATGGTGAATGGAACCATTTTCGGGTAGAAGCCTTTGGAAATACGATCCGAACATGGGTAAATGGCATCATGTCCGTAAACCTTGTAGATGATTTGACTGCAAAAGGATTTATCGGTCTTCAAGTCCATTCAGTATTTAGGCCGGATATGGTTGGCAAAATCGTGAAGTGGCGAAACATCCGGATCAAAACACAAGGTATTAAACGGGATAGAAAAAGAGTCGACCCCGATGTTCCTGAGATCAGTTTTTTAACCAATAAACTTACAAGGGTTGAAAAGAAAAATGGTTGGCGGCTTTTATGGAATGGGAAGTCCCACAAAGGTTGGCGTGGTGCCCATTCTCCTAATTTCCCCAAAAGTGGATGGAAGATGAAAAATGGTGTATTGACTATATTGGGCTCAGATGGCACTAAGCGTTCGGGGGATATAATGACCAAAGATCAATTCGAAGATTTTGAATTGAATGTAGATTTTAAGATTACCAAAGGTGCTAACAGCGGCATCAAATATTATGTGGATGAAACATCTGAAATTGTATTGGGGTGTGAGTATCAAATCCTTGATGATAAGCAGCATGAGGATGCAAAAAGAGGTGTCAATGGAAATCGAACACTTGGTTCCCTTTATGACCTGATCCCTGCAAAAGGAATGACCGTACAGGGCCGACCCAAACAATTCAAAGGTGTGGGCACTTGGAACCGTGCACGAATCATTTCCAAGGATGGTCATGTAGAGCACTGGATGAACGGTGAAAAAATATTAAAATATGATCGATTTTCAGCCACCTTTCAAACCATGATAGCCAATAGTAAATTTGCCAAATGGCCCAAATTCGGTCAATCGGAAAAGGGCCATATTTTGCTTCAGGATCATGGTGATACAGTACATTTCAGAAATATTAAGATCAGGGAATTATAAGGGAAGGGAGTTCCAATGGAAGACAGAAGATCATTCATTAAAAAATCATCTATTGCAATAGGTGGACTATCATTGGGATTAGGGCCCACGATTTTAAAGAGTGGAAGCAAGAATGAAATCCTAAATATCGGTGTAATTGGTACAGGAGATCGGGGGGGCGGTTTAACACGGATCATAAAAAGTATGCCCAACCTCCGTGTGATTGGATGTTGTGAAATTATACCTTTTCGTTTGGAAAAATCATTGTCGCAAGCAGACCCCAGTGCGATTGGGTATACTAATTACAGAGAAATGCTCGATAATAAAGTTATTGATGCCGTCATTGTTTCAACCCCATTCAGTATGCATCATGATATGGCCATGGATGCCTTGGATGCGGGGAAGCATGTATATTGTGAAAAGACCATGGTTCGAGGTATTCGTGAAGCCAAGCAATTGGTGAAAAAAGTGAAAGGTCAAGATCGTACATTTCAGGTGGGACATCAATACCATAGTTCCAGACTATATGTGAAGGTGGTTGATCAAATTAAAAGGGGGTATATTGGCGATGTGACATCTTTTGAATGCCAATGGAATCGGAATGATAATTGGCGCCGTCCCGTCCCTGATCCGAAGTGGGAAAAAATGATTAATTGGCGCATGTATCGTGAATATTCCGGCGGATTGACAGCTGAATTATCTTCTCATCAAATCGATTTCTGTAATTGGGTGATGGAAGATCATATTCAAAAACTCACCGGGTTCGGGGGAATCGATTATTGGAAGGACGGTCGGGAGACATTTGATAATGTTCATTTGACTACAGAATATCCCAACGGGGTGAAAGCACGCTTCACCTGCATAACCAATAACGCATTTAATGACTATATGATAACAGTCAGAGGGACAAAAGGAACCTTTTTGATTAAACCATTCAGTGCTACCATCTATGCTGAATCAAATGCGGCTAAAGAGTTAGGGTTGGTGGATGGTGTATCAGGTGCCACTTTACAAGCCTTGAAATCTGGGGAAGGGAAAAAACTGGATATGAGCCATATGGATCCCACCAAACAGGCCTTGGTGGATTTTGCCGAAAATGTTAAAAATAATAAAAACCCCTTATCCAATGTGGAATCGGGTGCATGGGTTTCCATTACGGTACAAATGGCCTTGGATGCCCTGCACAAAGGGGGTATCCAGCATTGGAAGCGTAGTTACGATATTTAGCTTTTACAGTTGACCATAAATCATAAAAAGTTGGTGAGCCTGTCCTTGGTGTAAACAAAAAAGCCCTTGTGAGGAGGCTATTTGAGCCAGAGGCGTTTCAGTTAATTTTCTTCAAATAATAAATCGAAATAAATAAATCGTAAATAAACCCCACCCAGTTCCACTTACCATACTAAGTATAGATAGTACAATAGCGTGTGGCATCCATTGCTTTTCATAGGCTGCAGTTACTGCAGGTGCCGTTGATATACCACCTAAATTGGCCATACTAGCAATTGGGATCCATGCAGCATGAATCTTTAAATAATATGCCACTATCATCATGCCTACATAATGTAGAATTAACCAGATAATACTAATAACAATAAGATTTAATGGAATTTCTAATTCACTAAAATTTAGCTTCAATCCAAGTGTTGCCATAATGACCAATATCAATAACCCTCCGAACTTAAGAGCCATTTGATAATCCCAATATCTAATTACATTCCCTAGACACAAACCAATAATAGATAAAATAACCACTTTCGATAAAAAAGTTATATTTATAAAGAAAAAACAGATTGAAATCAAAATGATAATAAGTAGCATAATCCAAGTGGAATATGTTTTAGTATCAGTATTTGTAAAATCTGATAACGGAGGTTTTTCAGTGGGGAAATGTAACCACTTGTTAATTTGATCACTACGTTTAATCATTTGAAACATAAATATAGTCCAAACATTCACTAAGATATTATCTAAAACCAAAATTGCCACAAATAATTCATCTGAATAGTCAACAACCTCTTTTAATACTAATTGACTAGTACTACCGCCAATCCAGCTTCCTACAATCGTTACCAAACCTTTCCATAATTCAGACGATACCAAATCACCGTAAGATTCAGGATTAACAATTTCAATAAACTTTACCAATATTACAGGTAGAGTTGCAATAATAAAAGATCCTGATATAAAAAGAATAACAGGTTTTAACCCAACAATTTTTAATTGGTTAAATGACATTGCACTCATTACGCTTAATATCGCTAAAGGGATTATTAGACTCTTACTATAATAATGGATTTTAGAAGTTGATAAATCCAAATCAAACGAATGTGTGATCAATGCTGGAATCAAATAAGCAAAAAGAATTGGAGGAAACCAATTAAATAATTGTTGTAATAAAGCTGATTTGCTTCTTTGAATTTGGGTAATAAAAACTACCGTAAAAAGAACGATTGAAACAGAAAGAAAAATTCTTTAATCCCTTATAAAGGTCAAAGGTGTTTCATTAAACTTGTTTCCAAAATGTCATTATAGGTTTTATTCCAGCCAATAATGCAATAATTAAATACCAATACCAGTCTAAATAGAGTATTGGCGCCCAAAGTTTAGCAATCATCAGTCCGAAAGCCAAACCTACTAATCCTGTTAACCTAATGTCAATATATGGAAATGTAAATTTCCAAACTCTAAATAATAAACTCTTTTTCATTTTGTACTCATTTATTTGAGCCAGAGGCGTTTCATACAGGAAATTACACAGAATTAACCACCAAATGTGGGTGTCTCTTTTATAAACAAAATAGCCCCACGCTTGGTGGGGCTATTTGAGCCAGGGCCACTTAATTCAGATTATATAGTCTATTTAATAATTAGCAAAATGCGTGTGAACTATTTTCACGTTGTCTTGTTTATCTTTAATAAAAATAAAAGTAACAGGGCCATTTGAAACACTATCTTTGACAATATTTTTATCACCAAAATACCATACAGCAGCTACCATTGCAGTTTCTCCATAAATTTTTGTTTCCATGTCTTCTAACCAAAGTGATTTTTCAGGTTGCTTTCCGCCTTCTACAAAGCCAAAACCTGAGTGGTGTAGCTTTAGATGTTGGTATCCAATCATCAAACCTTCCTTTTCAGATGAAAAATAAGTGAGATCTTTAGTTTGGAGAAAAATTTCATCAAGCATATTTAAATCATACGTTTCCCATAACTTGAGCCACTTATCAATTACAGGATTAATTCCATCTTGAGTTAAAACTGCTTTTTGATCTAGGATTATACTTTCACTTTTTTTCATATTGCAAGCGGTTAACAATAAAAGGAAGGTGATAACATTAAGGAATTGAATATTCACAATTTGGAAATTCTTGTTAGTTAAATTCATTTTTTTATCCATTCTTATAAATTTGCTTGTGACAGGTTATCTCTATCAAAAATTTGAATATTTTTAATAGAGATAAAGGAGATTCCCCACACTACTTTTTGTGGAAAGAGAATCAGTTTTATTGGTGCGTTTTTTAATGTTTCAACTTGGAACTTTGCTTTAAATGAAGACTCTTCATTTTGGGCAAATAAATTGTTAAGCCCTGATATAACAATCAAGATAATCCAGTATTTTAATCGACTCACTGGATTTATATCTCCTTGTTAAGGGACCACCAAGTAAGGCCCTTTAGTCCATCAGTTTTTTGAGGAAAAAGTCTGCTGACTATAAATCCCATAAGGAAACAACTTCCGGTTCCAATGGCACCATAAAGGAGGCCATTAAGATCCGTGTAATTCTTTACCCACCATAAGGATAAAACACACCCTGCCACACCGACCCATGCATGGGACGCGTGAACACGTTTCGTAAATATCCCTAACATAAATAGACCGCCTAATGCTCCAAGCAAAAGGCCAATAATATTCATGAGATAGTCCCATAAATGTTTGACATCAGTTGATGCAATGACGATGGCAGAAACTGTACCCAGTAATCCCAAAATAAATGTCAATTTTTTAGCGGTTGAAAGTAGGTCTGTTTGTCCCGGACGAAGGCGCTGTACAAAGTCCGTAGTCAGCACGGTTGCGGTGGAATGCATACTTGAATCCAAACTACTCATGGCAGCGGCGAAAACCCCGGCGATGAGTAACCCGGCCAACCCGGCGGGCATCTCATTCACGATAAAGACAGGAAAGACCTGGTCTGCCTTTTCGATCGGTGGTAAATGGGATGGAAACTGTTGAAAATAAATGAATAACGCTGTCCCCAGGCCAAAGAACAGAACCGATCCCGGAATCGCCAACCATCCATTGGTATAAATGGCTTTTGCAGCAGCCTTCTCATCTTTGGTGGTTAAATAGCGTTGGATCACCGACTGATCGGTGGTATAGGGAAGTAATACGGTAAAAATGGCCCCGAGCAATATCACTCCCAGTGTATCATCGGTTAGATTCCAGTCCAAATTGACCCACGCCAACTTTCCCTGATCAGCCGCAAGCGAAATAACTTCAGATAATCCACCATCAATATTCATCATCATGATCACCAAGGCCACCAATGCACCGCCCAACAGCACCACTGTTTGTAATACGTCTGTCCAGATGACTGCTTCGATACCACCCAGGACTGTATATAATGTACTGAGCGCTCCCATCAAGATGATGCATGTAATAACATCAAGAACCGTTACAGCTGATAATGCAAGGGCGGGAAGCAGGATCACGATACCCATACGGGCCAATTGAAAGATGACAAAAGAGCTGCTGCCCAATAATCGAATGGCCAAACTGAATCGCATTTCTAAATATTCGTAGGCGCTGGTCACATTCAACCGCCGAAAAAAGGGTAAAAAGAAATAGATCACGATGGGCGCACAAGCAATAATCCCCAGTTGGATCAAAAAGCGGACCCAGTCCGTGGCAAATGTCTTGGCGGGAATGGCCAGGTAGGTAATAGCGCTGAGTTGGGTAGAATAAATGCTTAACCCCGCGGCCCACCAGGGAATTCGTCTCCCGGCTAAAAAGAAATCATCTGTTGTTTTTCCCCGTTTTGATATCCAAAATCCCTTACCCACAAGTATGACCAGGTAAAGGCCTAGGACAATCCAGTTTAAGGTCCCGAATCCGGCTCCGGATTCCAGTTGATTCATCTTCCAAATATGAGGCGTTCGAATCCCTGGGCCAATCTCTCCACTGGGGATCACGATGGATGCTCCCCATTGGACAGCTGTCGTGGTTACGTGACTTTTAACGGGCAGTGTGCCATAGTTTGTCCAGCGATTCGTTACTGTATTATAAAGCAAAATATCTTCACTGAAACCGGGATGATCATTCAGGAATTCTTTCTGTTCCTTTTTTAGGCGAGAAACAGTCTCAATTTTATTCTCTGCTTCAG
>Ga0208131_1000134_pt1 | contig 22102 bp, 20 predicted proteins | sample ETNtaG_14_FD_185781 | JGI IMG/M metagenome (GOLD analysis project Ga0208131, IMG submission 185781) | Marine microbial and viral communities from oxygen minimum zone, Eastern Pacific Ocean - ETNP201406SV73 (SPAdes) (version 2) | ecosystem: Environmental > Aquatic > Marine > Oceanic ...
CTACTTGTTGTTGGCTGTCTCATGGATATTTTTTCAGCAATTATCATAGTCGTGCCATTGATTACACCACTACTTAATTTGTTTCCCGATATCCATCCTGTCCATCTAGCCGTGATTTTTATTGCAAATTTGGAGCTAGGATATCTAACGCCGCCGGTAGGAATGAATTTATTTCTATCCGCCTATAGATTTGATAAAGATATGCCGGTGGTTTATAAGGCTACATTACCTTTTTTCTTGTTAAGTCTTGTAGTAGTACTAGCTATTACTTATTTACCGATATTGTCGTTAGGATTATTGCGATTATTGCAATAGGTTTTATAAATATACTATATTTTCGAAAATGTGGGAACAATCACACATTAAAAATCATATCTTGACTGATGATCAGCGCCCTCGATATATTTGCCGGCGTTAAAAGGATAATCTTATCGACCGTAAAAGCTAACAGCTAAGAATAATAGAATAGATCTCAGGATGTCCTGAGGACGGGAGAATATAATGAAACGATTAGCGATAACTTGTACGCTTATCCTTTTGACAAGTATAGGCCCACTCTTTGCGCAAAGTGAAGCGGGGGCAATATTTTTACTGATATCACCTGGTGCGCGTGCAGGTGGAATGGGTGAAGCACAGGTCGCAGTAGCCAATGATGTTTACGCTAGCTATTGGAATCCTGCTGGTCTAGCATTTCTTGAAGGATCCGAAATGGCGATAATGCACGTAAACTGGCTTCCTAATTTAGCCGATGATCTCTATTATGAATTCCTTGCCTTTCGCCGTCATTTTCCATATTTGGGTACATTAGGCGGTCATATTATTTACCTCAATCTGGGTGAGCAGATACGTATGGGGGAGACTCCAGACGATTATCTTGGTAAATTTACTAGTTATATGATGGCAGCAACCATTTCGTACAGTGCATTGCTCTCACAGAATTCATCCTTAGGCATTAATGCGAAAATTTCTTATCAGCATTTGGTTGAACTAGGTGCAGGTAATGAACAGGGTAAGGGTACATCCACTGATTTCGGTTTTGATATAGGTTATCTTCGCAAAGAGTTCCTCATACCTCGTCTCATTTTGGGGTTGACTGTTACCAATATTGGCCCTAAAGTTTCTTTTATTGACCCCGCACAAGCAGATCCACAGCCTACTAATCTAACTTTAGGATTTAACTATGCCGTTGTTAATTCTGAGTTCAATAAACTTAACGTTGTATATGATGTAGATAAATTGCTGGTATCATCCTACCCGGCAATGGACTGGGATGACGATGGTTATATTGGTGGTTTCGATGAAGATGGTCATCAATCAGATAAAAATGCTGATTTCAATAAGGATGGCCAGCAGGAGACAGAGCATACAGATCCAATTTATTTTGCTATTTTCACATCCTGGGTGGATGACTGGTTACTTGGCGGAGATATTGATTTGGCTACCCCTGGGAATGATCCTGACCGACAAATAGGTGGATTTCGCTGGAATGATATAAATGGAAATGGTGAGATAGACCCCGACGAGGGAGAAATGGAACCAGGCGACGCTGCTCCCGGTGACGCAGCTTGGGGTAAATATAATGAATTTGGTCAAAAGGAAGTTGGTAGTGGCTCTGCTAGGACAATTCAGAATGAACTCGATAAGCTTGTCCACAATATTGGCATGGAATATTGGTATTCTAGTTACTTTGCTTTGCGGATGGGTTATCTTTATGATAAAACTGGGAAAATAAGTAATCCAACCTTTGGTGTCGGTCTGCGATTTGCGGGTTATGGTTTTGATTTTGGATATACATCAGGTGAACCAGGCCACCCACTAGCAAATACCATGCGCTTTTCTCTAAATATCGAATTTTAAACTATTCCGCGAAAAATAAACAAACTATAAATGCGTAGGATTGTAATTATCCTGATAATTTCTGCTTTACTTTATCCCTGTTTTGCAGAAATAAATGGCTCTGTTCGTATTGCTGCGATTAGGGTATCATTTATAGCGGATGATTCTCCCGGAACAACAGGAAATGGTTCATTCATGCTAAATGCTCCTATTGATACTTGCGGTAGGTATACAATCGACCCTGTACCTCACGATCGATCCTATTTCGAATCTCAGTTAGTAGCTGTGAATAATTATTTTCGCTCAGTCTCTTATGGGAAATTTGGCTTGGATCTTGATCAGTCTATTGTATTTCCACTTTCTGATGACGATAGTTATGTATTGACCAAAAAGATGGATTATTATCATCCCTATAACCAGACTGACCTGCATGATCAACGATTAACTGAATTATTTCGTGATGCAATAGAAGCTGCATACAATGATGATGAGATTGATTTTTCAAATTATGATCATGTTGTGATTTTTCATGCTGGTATAGGCCAAGATTTTTCCTTACCATTTTTAGACCCTACCCCAGAGGATATACCTTCAACATTTATTGATGGTGATATGTTACAGGAATTTGTCGGTGGAATGCTACAATTTGGTACAGCTACAATAAATCAGGGTATCATTTTACCAGAAACCCAGAATCATTTATTTTATCAAGAGTCCGAAAATATTTTCTTAGATACTGAGCAACCATGTGACTACCAATATGGGCTAACGGGTACATTTGCATTAATGTTAGGTTTTGCCATTGGGTTACCGCCCCTATGGGATACGAATTCAGGGCAGAGTGGCATCGGAATTTTTGGTCTTATGGATCAAGGGTCAAACAATGGTCGGGGACTAATACCAGCTCCACCCGATGCATGGAGTCGGAAATTTGCAGGCTGGGAATTACCATATTTAGCTATTCCATCTAAAATGATCAATTTACCAAGCAGGTCAGAGGATAACTTGGTGCAAATCCCAATCAATGAAACTGAATATTTTCTAATTGAGAATAGAACGAACTGGTACCGGGAAAATATGTATATTGATTCGGCGCGCTATCTTATCTATGAGAATACCGATCGATACCCGCCTTTTGTTGAAGTTCTTTTTGATTCAGTAGATATTGAAAAGGATGAAAATGGGGTGGTTACTGCAATCCAGGATTATGACCTGGGATTACCGGCATCCGGTCTATTAATCTGGCATATAGATGAAAATAAAATTTTTAATGGCCTTGATAATTACCTCGTAAATGATGATCGTGCAAATAGAGGGGTGGATTTGGAAGAAGCGGATGGTGCTCAGGATATTGGTTATCCCTCAATTTTTCTTTTTTCTGATCCATCGGCAGGATATTTCGGTGATGTGTGGTTCAAAGGGAATCCAGAATATGAACGCGCTAACCCAAGTATGAAGGGACTCGCGCCTGAATTTGGTGCGTTCACTTATCCAAGTACCGTTTCTAATGAAGGAGCATCAACATCCATAATTATTAGTGATATTAGCATCCAATCGGATACAATGAGTTTTACTATTTCCAGTTCATTACTGGCAGATAGTTTCCCGGATACTTCACTTCACATTGGGTTAGTGTATGATTTTGATAATGATGGTGTTATGGAAATCGTGGGTGGGAAAGACAGTGTCTGGTTTGCCCAGGATGAAGACGGTTTAAATAAACAGTATTTTTTTTCGACAAACAATGAAGTTTATGATTTTTCGGTTGGCGATTTTGACGGTTCAAACCAATTATTGATTTTTGAACGAGACAGCACCACATCCATTGTATCTCGTTTTGCGTGGGATGCAAACCAAAAGGATATGATTTTGCAATCAACAAATAGTTTTAATGCTAACACAATTTTGTTTGTAAATGATACTTTAGGGAATCACCAATATTTACAAAAACCAAATGTAGGGTTTGTGTCAACTTGGATAATCAATAAAGATGGATTTATCGATAGTATAAATCAGGTTTCATTAACCTCAGCAGCTGATTTAAATCTCGATGGTGAGGCTGAATATTTGTATATAGACTACCAATTAGTAGACATACCAAACTATTATGGAACATTAGAGGTAAAACATATGAATGGAGTCACTGTCTCAGGTTTTCCTTTATCTAATTATCCTCTTGGTCAAACAGCGTTAATAAAAAATTTATATGGCGATGATCATCCCGAAATTGTAGTTCAAAATGATAATGGGGAAATTATAGTTATCAATTGGCAAGGTCAGGTTGAATATCGTTTAACAGATTATGGTGACCTTGTATGCTTGAGTGAGTATGATGGTCGGAATGCCATTGTCACAGCATCGGCCATTTGGTATTTTGATGAGGTCAGCGAGAATCATTACAATGAATGGACGTCAACTCACCATGACTTTGGCAACACGAGAACTCTTCATTTGAATATTACTAAGCGCATTCCTAACTCTGTATTGATCGATAAAGACCGGACATATGCTTATCCCAACCCAGTTTACGATGATCATGTTTATTTCCGTGTTGCTGTAGAATCAGCTGATCGGATTGAAATTATTATCTATGATTTAGCAGGATATTTCATCAGAAAAATAAATTTTGAGGGACCTCTAAAAAGTGCAATTGAGGAGGAAAGTTGGCGTGTGAGAGATATTGAACCAGGCATTTATTTTGCAAATGTAACCGCTTGGAATGGCGATCAATCTGAAACAAAAGTTTTGAAAGTAGCAGTCATACACTAATGTTTTTTTTAAGGGTAATACTGCTTTATCTGTTGTTATTGAGTCTAGTGATTGGTCAGGATTATTATAATCACCCTGAAATAGATTGGAAGACATTTGAAACCGATCATTTTCAAATCCATTTTTATGAAGGTAGTGAAGGTACTGCCAGAGAGGGTGCGTTTGTTGCTGAAAAAATCTACCCATTTGTTACCCAACTTTATAAATACGAGCCATCAGAGAAAACGGATATCGTTTTTTTAGATACGGATGACATTTCCAACGGTGCGGCTTACTACTACGATAATAAAATACTTATTTGGGCAACTCCTATGGATTTTGAGTTGCGGGGTAGCCATCGCTGGTTACAAAATGTCATCACACATGAATACACCCACATCGTTTCTATGCAAAAATCAATGAAAGCAGGATTGCGTTTTCCAGGAGCTTACCTACAGTGGTTAGGATACGAAGATGAAAAACGGAAAGATGTATTATATGGCTATCCCAATAAGATGGTGAGCTATGCTATCCCTGGGACTACTGTTCCGCCGTGGTTAGCTGAAGGTACTGCTCAATATATGTATGAGGGTGCTGATTGGGATAATTGGGATACACATCGGGATATGATACTGCGCGATAGGGTAATGAATAATAACTTATTGACTCTCACCGAAATGAACACGTTTGGGAAGAGCGGAATTGGTAATGAGTCCACCTATAATGCTGGATATAAGCTTTGCCGTTTTATTGCGCTATCCTATGGGGCCAATAAATTAAAAGAAATTGTATTGGCACTTTCATCGCCACTGCAGTTCTCAGTAAGTAATGCTATTGAAAACTCAATCGGGATCTCTGGAAATGAATTATATCATCTTTATAAGAAAAGCCTGGATAACGGGTATGGCCTTTTAACACAATCCATACGGTCTACCGAAGTGCAGGGTAGGATAATTGCAGGGGAGGGAACGGCCAATCTTCATCCAGTTTGGTCGCCGAATGGAAAACATATTGCCTATCTTTCAAATGAGGAAAATGATTTTTTTGGACAGACGGATCTTTTTGTATATGATCTGGAAGCCAATAATGCTGAGAATATCCAATCTGGTGTTGTTACGGCCCCCACATGGAATAATAATGGGGCAACCTTATACTATGCGAAAAAAGCAAAATATCCAAATAAGAAAGGATCTAAATACTTTGACTTATACGAATTTGACTTAAATACAGCGCAAGAAACGCGCTTGACAAAAGATGCCCGAGCTTTTTCTCCATATTTTGTACCCATGGATAGTACGATCATATATCTGGCAACGCAAGATGGTGGGCAGAATATTTATCGTATCGATCTCAAATCCCGAAGAACACAACGACTTACAAATTTTGAAGATCGTAGGATGCTTAGCAGTTTGGCCTACGATGAAGAAAAGAATAGAATATTATTTGATGTTACCAGAAATCACTTTCGTGATATTGCATACCTGTCGCTAGCTGATTCGACGCTTGGTTTTGTTTTTGCGAATCGGGAATGGGATGAAAGGGATATCAATATCTCAGCAGGACATCTTATTTATTCAGATGACAGATCCGGCGTTTTCAACCTATACGTAATTGATGAGAAAACTATGACTGGCGGATATATTACGAATGTAATGGGCGGTGCGTTTATGCCTGCTGTTAATGCTTCAGGTCAAGTAGCGTATTCTCTATATGAGAATGGATCATATAAAATAGCTATACTGGATAGTACTACTTTGGTGGATCAAAAAACTGTGGGCTATGATCCTAACTACTGGCAACGGAATTCAGGACTTGCGGAACCAATTATTGAACAGGTTGATCTACCTGCAAAATCGTATGAGGATGATTTTACAACCATGTTCGTGAGTCCCAAAATAATGGGTGATTATGAAACGATCAAGTTGGGTTGGTATTTCTTTTCAAATGAAATTCTTGATCGTTTAAGTCTTTTTGGCGGCGCTAGCATGAATACAGCAAAAGATTTAGACTTGTTTTTTATTTTTGAATTTCGGCGTTTATATCCAACTCTATTCGCTGAGGTATTTTATTTAACCAGGAATATCCAGGAAAAAAATCGGTATTCTGTATATCCGTTGGATGATCGTTTGCGTTTTCGTCTGGTTCAATTTGATGGTGGGTTGCGATTTCCTTTGTTTGGTCTAGGAAAACTGGAATTATTTTCTTCTTGGCAACAATATAGAGCATTTATCAAAGAGACCGTGGAGGGTATCCAAGGATTAGAAGCAGGCCTGGCCTATGATTATTACAAAGGACTTATTTCTGGTGTCAGATTATCGGTTAATGGTGTCAAACGATTAGTGGATAGTGATATTAATCCTTCTAGAGGATTTAAGTTGGATGTAGATATTACTTATGAAAAAAATAACTTTATTGAAGGGTTGGACCTTTCCGATGCTGGAACATTAATACCGAATTGGGCGAATAATGATCTTTGGAGAATGCTACAATCAAGTTCTTTATTTTTTTCCATTCCTGCTACCAACCGTATGACAATTAGTCTGGAATCAATTGCCGGAACCATCAGCAATGTAGAAGCGGATTCTTTCTTTCATTTTTTCGCTGGTGGACTAAACGGTCTGAAAGGATATCCTTTTTACAGTATTGAAGGCAAGTCCATCGCTATTGCAACGGGGACGCTACGAGTACCAATTTTCCGCGAAAAACATATACCACTAGGTTGGTTTATTATGCAAAACAGCACGTTAGGTTTTATCGGGCAAATTGGCGATGCCTGGGTCCGTAGCATTGATGAACCAAACTGGTTGCGTTCGGTAGGAATTCAATGGCGAATTAATGGGTTTTCCTTTTATAATTTCCCGACTGCTATTGGATTAGAATTACACCAAGGATTAGATACATTCCAGCGGCAAATAAATAATAAAAGTGTAACTTATGGTCAGGAACAACGGTTTTACCTGACTATCTTATTCGGATTTTGATAACATGAGGTATTTATTAATCATTTTTGCAGTGGCCAGTTACTTAGGTGCTAATGATCTGTACAGCCTTGATAGCCGATTTCTACCAGTGCTCTCAACGAATTTCTTTTTCCTGGATCAAGATTCGTTGCCTGATGCACTAGAAATGGTAGAGCCAGAGGATTCTCTAGTTGTATATCCAGCGCGACCAATGCTCTATTCCTTAATTCTGCCTGGCGTTGGTCAATGGTATAATAAATCACCGGCATGGAAAATTGGATTATTCGCAGGTATTGAAGTGGCTTCTATTTTCAGTGGATTACAATGGCGAAAAAAAGCCGAAGATATTCGTATAAAATATGAAATATTCGCAGATCAGAACTGGGATTTAAAAACATGGGTATCTAATACCTTAAATACTCCCCTAGGGAACTATGCTGACGTACATATAAATGGTACCCATAAACTAATTCTGGTTTTATCAGGCAACCTGGCTGAGCAATACGGGAACTACGTTTCTTCTGATTCATTAGAGAATAACGCTCATTGGGTTTATACGGGTGAAGTAAACGTACTTAGAGATAGAGATTTTTACGAAAATATTGGGAAATACGATCAATTTGTTGGCGGCTGGACTGATTGTTATGATCCATCTGACACCCAATTATGGTTTGAAGTAGGGAAGGATGTAGGGGACAGTACGGAGATTATTATTTCTACTCATAATAAAGAGGGTTATGTCGATCAAAGGGCACGTTCAAATAATTATTTGAATATTGCAAAATTCGCTGTGAGTGCGGTCATGTTTAACCATGTTATCAGTGCATTGGAAGCTGTATGGTCTACACAAACTAGAAACAGACCAACAAAAGAACAAAAAGTCCAGACCAATGTAGGATTATTATATAATCAACATTCAAAATATGGCGTTGGAGGGATTACGATATCACTACATTGGTAAGAAATTATTATCTATATCTAATTTTTATCACCTTAAGTATTTTTTGGGGATGTGCTTCCTTTCAATCACAACAGGAAGAGGATATTGAAGTACAATTTGAGCGGGCGAAGAAATTCCTTGATAAGAAGAAATATTTACGTGCTCAGGAGGAATTTAATAATCTAGTGATTAGAGGTACTCACACTGACCTTGGAGATGATGCGCAATTCTACTTAGCGGAATCATATTATTTGAACAAAGAATATCTTTTAGCGATAGCTGAATATGGCCGTCTCATTAGACGTATGGGATTTAGCCCGTATGTAGAAAAGGCACGCTGGAGAGTCTGTCAATGTTATGTAAATGAGTCCCCCAAATACTATAACGATCAGACAAATACAGAAAAAGCATTAAGCAAACTGCAGGAGCTTCTTGATGATTATTCGAATTCTGAATACAGAGAAGAAGCGCAGGGACTGATTGATGAATTGCGTAATAAACTAGCCAGGAAGGAATATGAAACCGGTGTTCTTTACATAAAAATGGAGGAATACCAATCGGCAATTATGGCATTTGAGGGGTTAATCGATAATTATTATGATACAGATATATTGGAAAAGGGTCATGTTGGAATTATTCGCTGCTATAGTAAAATGAAGAAAAAAAAAGAAGCGGAACAATACTTTTCTGAACACGATAGTCAAATAATTTCGACTGATCTACGGCAGGATGCATTAAGCTATATTCAAAAAATAAAAACTCCCGATTAAGTGTCTAGGCGAAAAAAGATCTGTTTGTTTGGTGGCACATTCGATCCACCGCATATTGGGCATCTGCTCGTTGCACAGACAATTTTTGAAGCTGAAAATTTTGATAAAATTGTTTTTATTCCAACATTTAAAACTCCACAAAAAAATAATATTACCAATATAAAAGATCGTTTGGCCATGTTAAGAATGGGTGTTACTAGTAATCCCCATTTTGAGATTTGTGATCTTGAAATTCAGCGCGCCGGCACCAGCTATGCAATAGATACAATTATGGAATACAAAAGTGATCAAGATTGCGATTCTAGTGAATTGTACTATTTGATAGGTAGTGATGCACTGCAGACTTTCCATACTTGGAAAGAGCCAAGGGAAATCCTGGATGAATGTCACGTTATTGTTGCCCTAAGGCCAGGGTTTCTTCCAAGTGATATATCAAATTGGATATTACGTAAGGTACGATTTGCCAGTATTCCGCGATTTGAAATAGGTTCCTCAACGATCCGATCGCGCTGGCGAAAAAATAAAACAATTCGCTATATGGTAACCCAACCAGTATGGGAATATATTAATGACCACGGAATATATAAGTGATATGTGATAATTTTTCGGTGCTTTTGTGAGCATCGGATCCATCTACTTGATCACTGGCAGTGTCTTGTTGTTCTATGGCGCCGATTGGATTGTGAAAGGTGGCAGTCAATTAGCAAAATATTTTGGTTTATCAACCATAGTGATTGGTTTAACTGTGGTTGCATTTGGTACGTCATTACCTGAATTGGTTGTTAGTCTTACGGCGGCACTTGAAGGATCACCTACTATCGCTGTCGGTAATGTTGTCGGATCAAATATTGCTAATGTTGGGCTGGTCTTGGGATTAAGTTCACTTGTATTTCCCATTACCATGAAATTTACCCAGATAAAAATAGACCTGGGTATTTACATGATTGTATGTTTGCTTTTTACCTACTTTTGCATGGATGGTGAGATAATCCGTATGGAGGGCCTGATCCTGTTCGCTTGTATAATAGCATATACCTGGTTTGCTATTATACATTCCCCAAAGAACAAGGATCCTGAAATTGGCCAAATAAACCAAAACGTACCTTTATCAAAATCATTATTACTGGTCATGTTCGGAATCATTTTTCTTTCTTTTGGTGCAAATATATTTATCACTGGTGCGATGGATATTGCACGTTATTTTGGTGTAAGCGAAATAGTTATCGGTATGACTATTGTTGCTCTGGGTACTTCCTTACCTGAGCTTGCAACTTCGGTCATTGCTGCATTTCGAAAGGAAAGTGCTATATCAATCGGTAATATCATTGGTTCCAATTTATTTAACTTACTATCAGTGATTGGACTTGTTTCAGTGATAAGTCCGCTAGAGTCGCCTGTAGAAATCATACACTTTGAAATTCCCTATATGGTCGTTTATGGATTTATTTTAATCCCCATTGGTCTTATGCCCCAACCTATCCATCGAGGAACGGCGATTTTGCTACTACTAGGTTATGGTATGTTTATTTTCCAGATGTTTTAAATCGTGAATTCAATTATGTATTCATGGACAAGCGTTAACACAAATCTTAGATTTAACGCATGATTCAGATGGAAAATGTGACCTATTCCTATGAGAAAGGCTACGGAGTGAAAAATGTCAACTTTACCATGGATGATGCTGAATTCACATTTTTAATTGGTCCAACCGGTTCAGGAAAAACCACGATTATGAAATTAATCTACATGGCCATGCTGCCGCAAAGTGGTGTAGTTACGACAGGCAGATTTCGATCCGACAAAATCAAAAAACGAAAAATTCCTTTTTTGCGTCGCAGTGTTGGAATGATATTCCAAGACTATCATTTACTACGTGACCGGAATTTATATGAAAATATAGCTCTACCCCTCTATGTCATAGGTGCAAGACATAGTGAAATACCGGATCGTGTGGAAAATATAATCGATCAGGTTGGACTTGTAGGAAAAGAAGATCATGCGCCAGATGAATTATCTGGCGGAGAACAACAACGTGCCTGCATAGCACGAGCATTGGTAAAAGATCCCGAAATTATCCTGGCAGATGAACCCACTGGAAATCTTGACCCAATTACATCTTTTGAACTGCTGAAACTATTAGAAGCCGTTAATCACGAGGGAACAGCAGTATTGATGGCCTCCCATAACTATAACCTGATAAAAGGGCGCGGGCATAGAATCATGGAAATTCAACAAGGGATTTTGCGGAAAAACTGATGCTAGACCGCGCATTATTTCTTTTCGCCGAAGGCTTTCGCAATCTATTGCGTCATAAATTAACCGTATTCTCCGCAGTATTTTCAGTATTCCTGACCATGCTTATTATCGGATCGCTTTTAATCGTTAGGAAAAACACAAATAAATTGATTTACTATTTGCGAACTAAATACAAAATTGAAGTGTTTTTCGAGTCTGATTTGGCTAAAGAAGCAGCACTTGATGTTGTCAAAAAAATCGACTCATTTCCAGGTGTCAGAAATACAACATTTATTGATAGAGAAAATGCTACAAAGATTTTTGAGAAACAGTTTGGAGAAAATATCCTTGATTATATTCAACGCAATCCATTGCCGATGAGTTGCGTGATTAATTTAAATAGAACCGGAGAAGATGAATTAGATATCATGCCAATTGTGACGCGGATAGAAAGTTTGTCAGGCATCGATAATATAGAGCATCAAGGGAAACTTATCCAGCGTATTGAGGGATTTAATAATCGTTTTACAAGAATATTATTTTTTGTGTGCATTGGTATAATGCTTATTACAATCAGTATTATATCAAACACAATTAAATTGACGATCTATGCTAAAAAAGATTTGATCCAGGACCTGCATATTATTGGTGCAACCAATACATTCGTTAAAGTACCATTTTTAATCGAAGGAATTCTGCAAGGTTTTATTGGATCATTTATTGCATTCCTAGTATTGACATTATGTTTACAGATAGGTAACAATATTTTGACACAAATTAGCTCAATGACGATTCGAATGGATCCAGCCGCAGCATCATTTATGCTGCTTATTGGAATCTCCATAAGTTTTATTGGCAGTTTACGTGCTGTGGCCCGCTTTCTACCATAAATTCTATGGTGTGGTTGCCTTGTTGAAATATTGTCAGATAATTATCTAAATTTTATTAGATATAATCAATTAAAAAATGATGACACTGAATGATAGAGAAAATTTGATCCTTAAAACAACCATTGAGGAGTTCATTTCATCTGGTGTGCCGATCAGTTCGAAAAAATTGTGCAATAGCTATTTTCATTCAATCAGTCCAGCTACCATTCGAAATACACTGGCAGAATTGGAGAAAAAAGGCCTGTTGAAACATATGCATACCTCTTCGGGAAGACTACCTACTGATAGTGGTTACAGATACTATGTGGATGCACTTATCCCGAATAATACCAGTATGATCGATGAATATGATAATGTTTCAAATAGTTTATCTGCAGTTGCGAATAATCTTGAAGATTTTCTTCAGGCAACCGCATTAATGTTGGGTAAGATAAGCCGCCTCTTTGGTGTAGTAATGGTTTCCCATCAGCAAAGAAGTATTTTAACTGATATTGAGCTGGTACAAATGGCGTCGGATCGTATTATGGTGGTATTGGCTTTAAAGTCAGGTTTCATACGCTCAATTGTGCTAAACCTTGACCTTGCTATAAAAGACTCGGCCCTTAAAATCATTAATCAAGCACTGAAAGATAGACTGCTGGGACTGTCTTTAGATGAAATTCAGGATACAATACTGGATCGGATGCGGGATACAGATGTATATAATCATGAGATTGTACAGGTGTTAATTCAAAATTCCGATAAACATTTTGTTATTTCTGGTGACAAACTCATCTATACATCATCATTTTTACAATTATTAGATTATCCCGAATTTCATGAAATTGAGAAATTGCAAACCTTGATGGCCTTGTTCAATGAAAAATCTCTGGAGGGGTATTTCGATAAATATTTGATAGCCGATAGTGAAAATATTCTGATCGGAAATGAAATGGGTGATTCCAATTTTACTGATTGTTCAATAGTAACCAATCCCTTTGGTAATGAGGATATCCAGGGTCAAATGGCAATATTGGGGCCAACACGACTTCCGTACGAACAAATAAAAACAATATTAACTAATTTCACTGAAATCATAGGCAATGTCTCCTAAAGAAGATAAAAAAAAGAAGCAAACACGTAAGAAGGAAAATACACCTATAAAAAAAGGTGCTAAACCTGCTGCAAAGATTAATAAGGATAAACTCGTTATCGAAGAATTAACCAAGCAACTTATGAATGTGGAGGAAAAACAACTACGTTTGAAAGCAGAATTTGAAAATTTTCGAAAAAGGAAAGAAAAAGAGATCTTAGATCTGATTCAGTATGAAGGTAAGGATGTTATCAAGGCTATGATCAGTGTTGTAGATGACATGGAAAGACTTTACGCTGCTATAGAGGACAATGATGACCTCGATCGAAGTTTAAAAGAAGGTATGGAACTTATTCAGTCCAAGATTGAAAAAATATTTTCAGAATTGAATGTTACTCCTTTTGGTGAAATTGGTGATTTGCTCGACTCGGAATTACACGATGCATTAATGGTACGGCAGGAAGAAGATAAAAATGATAATGAGATTATCGAGGTATTTGAAAAAGGATACAAGTATAGGGATCGTGTTATCCGTCACGCTAAAGTAGTAGTGAATAATACATGAGAGATTTTTATGAAATTCTGGGTGTGGATCGTGGTGATTCTAGCGCTGAACTCAAGCGGGCTTACCGTAAAATTGCACTGAAGTATCATCCTGATAAAAATCCGGGAGATAAGGAAGCGGAAAAAACATTTAAGGAAGCGGCTGAAGCGTATGGTGTGTTGAGTGATAGTAATAAACGGGCACAATATGATCAGTTTGGTCACGCTGGCGTTGGCATGGGACAGCAAGGCAGCGGGTTTGGCGGTGGCGTGCATATGTCCATGGATGATATATTTAGCCAATTTGGGGATATTTTTGGTGGCGATGATATATTAAGCAGTTTATTTGGAGGTGGCAGACGCAGCGGCGGTCGCCAGCATGGAAAGGACATACGCATACGGATACAATTAAAACTTGAAGATATTGCCAGTGGTGTGGAAAAAACGATTAAGATCAAGCGATCTGTAATAGCCCCGGATACGAAGTTTACGAATTGTCCCATTTGTCACGGTCACGGCCAGGTTTCGCAGATATCGAACACAATACTGGGTCAAATGCGTTCTTCATCGACCTGTCCTCAATGCCGTGGATCTGGAAAGATAGTAGGTAATCGACCAAGTGGCGCTGGACCTGATGGAATGATAAAAAAAGAAGAAACAATAAAAATTAAGATACCTGCCGGTGTGGAAGAGGGAAATTACATGACAGTTGATGGTAAGGGTAATGAAGATATCAATGGTGTGGCCGGTAACCTCAACGTATTGTTTGAGGAAAAAGATCACGATTTTTTCATACGCAATGGTGATGATGTTTTCATTGAAGCGCATATTGCTTTTTCACAAGCAGCTCTTGGAACAACATTAGAAGTACCAACCTTAGATGGGAAAGCAAAGCTAAAAATACCGGCGGGTATTCAAGCCGGACAAATTTTAAGAATGCGGAGCAAGGGGTTTCCTCGCGTCCGTCGATCGAATAGGGGAGATCAATTAGTGAAAATTCAAGTTGAGACACCTAAAAAACTTTCAAAAAATACGCGAAAATTATTTCAGGAACTAGCCGTCGCAGACGGTTTGACAAAAAATATGTTCAAAAAGATAAAAATCTAGTGGAGTTGTTAACAAAACAGGAAAAAATAGTATTAAAGTTTTTATCAGCCGCATTGACCCTTGGCGTATTAGCAATGGCGTATAAAAATACATTGCTAAAAACAGGCCCGATACCAAAAGAGATCCAGCAGGCAGGGTTATTTCAAGCTGACGCAAATTCAGACCTATTGGAACATTCCGGTATATCAATGACTGTATACACTAATGCCGTAGTAGAAAAGAGCAAAGAATCGTCCCAGACTTTGGTTAATATTAATGACTCCTGGAAAGGTGAATTGGGCAATTTACCATCGATTGGGTTGGTAACTTTCGATCAAATCATAGGCTAAAAAATGATTTCGGCAGATTTAAAACAATTAAGAATCTTAATAATGTTAAGGGTATTGGTGGCAAACCGCTTGAAAAGGTTAAAACGAACATAACATTGAACTATGGAATTTTATCACAATGGATGAGACCAAGCGGAAACTTTACTCAGACCTGATAGAACTAGGCATTGTACTAGCATTTTTCTTCATGATTATCTCCATATATGTGCCTAGTGCCATTTGGGTTGAAGAAGCAACGGCTGCGGATGATGCGAGGTTTAACATTCAGACCGTATATGACGTGGAATATTTTTATAAAATCCTGACTGATGGCTATGAAGAAAATGGACTTTGGGCCATGAATGTTGTGAATGCTGTCCGTGATTCTGTTATGGCCGATTCCACCTATTTGGGTGAACGTACCTTTGAATTGGTTGGGGAAAGTGTGAACGTATTGATACCGGAAGGATATGACGTAGAATTCGACACAACATTTGGTATTCTTAAGACACGCCGTGATACGCTCATCGATACCATTCATACAGTAGTGATATTTTCTGAAGAAATGAACCAAAATGATACAAGCTTTGTTACAAAGAAAGATTTGCCGACCATTTTGATCGAGGAAGGGTTTATTGCGGATCTTGGTTTTGAAATGAAACAGCGATCTGAAGTGGTATCGTATTATGATAGTTACATGCCTGATTCTTCGAACTTCTACTGTCCTCTAACCAGAGAAAAAATAGTGGTCAATCTAAAAGACGAAGGCGAGGTATTACGTGTTTCTAGCCCGATAGAAGGCATTTATAGTGAGGGAAGGTACCTTTTATTCTCATTCAATACTCGTAATCACGGATATATTGAAGACGGATCGCGCAGTTGGGACCAGTGACCGGCTGGTGTGATCGCCCTCTATATATCTGACACTCAGATATCACTTGCCCATTATTCACGGGTACGCAACAGTCCTTTATTAGTCAGTATAACAGCGTTTGATCTCCAGGGTTCGCTTGTGGAAGATCTTAGTCGCGAAGAACTCGCGGTCAATCATTTGATACATGGTATTCAGGCAGCCAATGACAAGGTATTTATTACTGGTAATGAGATTCTTGTATGTTTATCAGATGCCCTTGTAAACCACGAAGCATTTCAAACTGAGCAAGATATGTCTGATGCAGATATAATCACCATGGTAGAATGGAAGAAAGAAAAACGCTGGGGACCAACAGCAAAAAAGTTTCAGGCATTTATCGAATTATACAACGACAGGCGCCAGGGGCACATCATATACATGCATGATTTTCTTATCCAGGCCATAAAAAAGATTTTACGGACATTTTCCGGTTCACCAGTATGGCTGGGTACCGAATCGATGGTACTGTCCGCGCTGGGAGTACTGCCAATCATGACCATTAAGTTGACCAGTTCTCATTACGATGTATTTCATATGGGTAGGGATCATATCAATGGCGGTACGGTAACCTATGGGAAAAGTGGTTTGAAGTGCATCGATTCATTCGGCAATAAAAGCATATTACAACAATTGCTGAACGCAAAATTCACGATGAGGAATAAACCGCCTTGGACAATATTCCTCGATGATTTGTCTGCAGCTAGAAGTAAACACTGGGAACGATTCAAGCCGCAGCAACCTAGGTTGTTTGCCGGCGTACGTATGGATGATGTTAAGATAGAGCCCGATATGAAACTGGTCCATAAAATTGTTTTATCAACCATGATCACCCGTCCCGATATTAATCTAGGCTTGAACATGTTCGAGCCCGTTGGAGTTATAGACCGTTTGTATCATGAATATGAAATTATCGCACCGCCAATAGAAGATGAACCCATGGATAAAACCGATCCGAAACTTGCCATTGTGGATAATGCTCTTCCGGCAGAGGATGCCGATGAACCGGAACCAGAAAAACTGATAATAAAGAAAAGGATTGGGTTTCGTTTTCCAGGACAGCAGATTATTTCTTTATTCCGAAAACAAAAATCTACACGAAATAATAGGGTTAATCTTCATTGGTCAAGCGAACAGATCATATCATTCCTCACAGCGCTGCTACTGCTGGGATCATTTGGGGGAACCATCTATTACAAAGAAGTAATAGTTAGCAAAGTGCCTCGTCTGGAATATGAATACATAAACGCGGTCAGTGAACTGAATGAGAAAATTGTGGTTCTAGACCGTATTCTTCCAAAAATAATTTCTCGAATGCCATCTGGTGAGTCGCTCACCGGGGATGGAAAGATCTGGCTACAATCCGCTGCGGTAGAACGAGGTTTGATCAAAGTATTTATGACCTTAGAACTTGGACAATTAACTTATCTTTCATCAAGCCAAACAATCCTAAGCGTAGAATTTGTTGGTGGTGAAATTCCCGATTGGAAACCAGCGGATATTGGCCTGACCATTGCAACAAATCGTGATGTAATAGATTGCTGTGGAGGGTATAAACATTACGCTGATCTTGAATTAGTATATACAGATCTTTTTTCAGAGCCTCAAAATGTAGAACTTACGGTTGACGCTATTTTCAGCATTCTGAAAGTAAACTACCCCGCACTTCGTTTTAATGAACAAAGTCCCAAAAAATTAGTTAATCAATTGCAAACACCTCTTATTGTGCAAGTGGAAGGCGAAATACAAGTGCGGAAATTTTTGAGTAAGGTATCTGGAATAGCAAGTAATCTGCTAATTAGAAAGCTGATCTATAGGGCGGATCCAGAAGAGCTGCAAGCCACCGGTACATTCTATCTTTCCATTATTCATCCCAAAATGAAACCGCAATAGGACGATCACTTGGATATGGTAACTGTTCCATGAATATTTTAGCTGGACGTTTTAAAGGGAAAAAGATACGCACAATCGCAAAAGCCAGCTACCGACCCACTACATCCCGGGTAAGAAAAAGTATATTTGATATGTTAGGTGATTTGGATGGCTGTTCAGTATTAGATCTTTTTGCGGGGAGTGGGATTCTTGGATTTGAGGCGGCCAGCCGGGGTGCAGCTGCGGTCGCATTTGTTGATAACGACAGACGAAATGTGCAATTAATACATGTGAACAGCCAAATCTTGCAGGATCAGGTTGATATAAAAGTGGTGCATAAAGAGTGGATCCGCTACTTGCGAGTACGACATGAGTATGATATCATTTTCGCTGACCCTCCTTATGGAAAAATTGATACAACCAAGCTTGTGGAAAAATGTTTAACCACATTGTTAATTAATGGTAGATTTGTTTTGGAGACATCATCTAGAGAATCAGTTCCTGTGGGAGGTCGCAGTAAACGGTTCGGTGATACTATGATTACAATTTGGACCAAAACAGTTTGAAAAAAATTATTTATCCGGGCACATTTGACCCCGTCACCAACGGTCACCTAGACATCGCCGAACGGGCAGCCGGCCTGTTTGATCATGTGATTCTTGCCGTCGCTAATAACCCCAAAAAGGATTCCTTATTCACTGTGGAAGAACGTATTGATCTAATCCAAGCTTCTATTGAGAGTCTAAGTAATATATCCGTCAGTTCAACCACTGTATTGATTGTAAATTTTGCAAAAGAGAATGAAGCGATAGCATTGATCAGAGGCCTGCGTTCAATCAGTGACTTCGAGTATGAATTCCAGATGGCGCTGATGAATCGTTCGCTGGCACCGGAAATCAGCACTATTTTTATGATGCCTGATGAAAAATATATGCACTTGAACTCGACGGTAGTCAAGGAAATTGCAGCCCTGGACGGCGACATATCTGCTTATGTGCCAGCAATTGTAGAAACGCAGTTAAAGTCTAAATTAAATATATAAACTATTATAAATTCCTGGGCTGATTTTCCCCCGGAATTGATCAAGAAAACATAAATTTATGCCGACATACGATTATATCTGCAATGAGTGCGGTGAGCGGTTTGAAAATTTTCAAACTATGTCATCTAGGCCATTAACGAAACGGCCTGATTGTGAGGAAAAACATTGCAACGTAACTAGGGTTATCAGTGGTGGTTCTGGACTGATTTTTAAAGGTTCTGGCTTTTATCTCACCGATTACAAGGATCAATCCAAAGATGACAATAAAGACAATAAAGACAATAAAGAGAAGAAAGAGAAGAAAAAGAAAAAAAAGAATGATAAACAAGTAAAAAAAGATAAGGCTGCAACTACGGCGAAAACTGAAAAATAAACATGACTGATAAACATATAGAAAAGGCAACTGTACATTTCCAAAAGATATTGCAGGATCAACTGGCGCGAGTAGACCGGTTAAGTGCCAAGGTAGAATGGACTGATTATACGGCATTGTCTCCTATTATCGTAGGTATCATTGGCGGAGATGGGATCGGTCCATTTATCGCTGCTGAAGCACGGCGTGTGTTGGAGAGTCTGCTACAGGGGGCACTGGATGCAGGAAAAATTACCTTTCGGGTTATTGAGGGCTTAACGATAGAAAAACGAGCCGAGGTGCACCAGGCGATACCAGATGATGTGCTGGATGAAATAATAAAATGCCACGTAACACTTAAAGGTCCAACCACAACACCAAGAAAAGGGGACCTCTGGCCGAATATTGAAAGCGCAAATGTAGCCCTGCGCAAAGAATTGGATTTATTTGCTAATGTACGTCCAGTACGTGTACTCAGTGAAGGGATAGACTGGGTATTTTTCAGAGAAAATACGGAAGGTGCCTACGCACTGGGCAGTAAAGGTGTAGATGTATCAGATGACCTGGCTTTAGATTTTACGGTTACGACTACACAGGGATCAGAGAGGTTGCTGCGCCTGGCTTTTGAATACGCAGAAATACATAATATTAACAAAGTTACCCTGGTCACTAAAGCCAATGTGGTGAAGACCACCGATGGTAAATTTCTGAAGATCGGCTATGAAATTGCTAAGGAATACCCTGATATTGAAGTAGATGACTGGTATATTGACATAATGACAGCGAAATTAATCGATCCGAAGCGCCGCACGCAGTTCCGGGTCATAGCCCTACCCAACTTATACGGCGATATTTTGACGGACGAAGCGGCTGAATTTCAAGGTGGTGTGGGTACGGCAGGCTCAGCTAATATTGGCAAGAAATATGCCATGTTTGAAGCAATTCATGGTTCCGCACCACGGATGGTGGATGAAGGCCGGGCCAAGTATGCCGATCCATCTAGTATGATCCGGGCCGGTGCCATGCTGCTGCTGCATATCGGGTATAGAGAAAAGGGTAAGAAACTGGAAATGGCGTTGGATCTAACCGGGCAATTTGAAAAGAAACTAGTAATTACCGGGCGCAAAGATGGTTCCAGCAGCAAAGAATTCTGTGATTATATCCTGGAAACGATCAACGATCCTGAACTGGAACAAAAATGGAAGTCCTACCAGTCCTAGTTTACAGGCCATATAATTCATGAAAAAAGGTGCGTAATTTTAGGCACCTTTTCTTTATTGGTTCATTATGTTTATTGATTATGCAGAAATAACTTGTGCAAGCGGAAAGGGCGGTTCCGGCGCCGTTACTTTCCGACGGGAAAAGTTCGTACCTAAAGGGGGCCCTAACGGTGGGGATGGCGGTAAGGGTGGATCCGTTATTTTTACAGCGGATCAAAATCTACATACCCTGAAGGATATTCGTTATAAGAAGTCTTACAAGGCTGGTAATGGTGCACCGGGGTCATCCAACCAGAAAACAGGCCGGGCTGGGGAGGATGTACACATTCCGGTACCATTGGGTACGCTCATTCGTCAAAAAGATACGAGTATGGTAGAAGCAGATTTGGTTACCGATGGCGAAGAATATGTTGCCTGCCCTGGAGGTAAAGGTGGAAAAGGCAATGTCCACTTCAAGACTGCTACCCGCCAGACACCTCGACATGCTCAAAAAGGAATCCCTGGAAAGAAAAGAAATTTTACTATTGAACTAAAATTATTGGCAGACGTGGGATTAGTAGGTTTACCCAACGCAGGTAAATCAACATTGCTGGCCTCAATATCCTCAGCTCGACCCAAGATTGCTGATTATCCGTTTACCACGCTGCAACCTCACTTGGGTATCGTAAAATACGGTGAATACCAGTCATTTGTAATGGCGGATATACCTGGATTGATAGAAGGTGCTAGTAAGGGTAAAGGCCTTGGGCATCAATTCCTTAAACACATTGAACGAACCAGATTATTATTATTTCTTATTGACACCATGGGACCAGATCCAGTTAATACGTACGAACTTCTTAAACAAGAGTTGCTTAATCACCATCCTGACATGACCAAACGAAAGCATATAATTGTTCAGACAAAAATCGATATAAATGCAGGTAATGAGGATTGGGAAAAAATAGATAAAGAGTACCTGAAAATATCTTCTGTAAGTGGTATTGGTATACCAGAATTGATAAAACAAATTGGCAAATTTCTTGATGAAAACTGAAGAATTATTTATGGGCGTTATTATAAACTTAGTGGGAAACAGTTTGTAGGAGCATAATTAGGAATTAATTTCGTATTATAATTATATTGATAAGTTTGAAGGAGAGGTGGCCGAGTTGGCTGAAGGCGCTCGCCTGCTAAGTGAGTATACCTCTATAAAGGGTATCGAGGGTTCGAATCCCTCCCTCTCCGCAAAGTTTATTGACGATAAACTCCACTAGAATGTGGTTTTTTTATAGCAGTAACTGCTGCCTAGTTAATT
>Ga0208131_1000146_pt1 | contig 21221 bp, 20 predicted proteins | sample ETNtaG_14_FD_185781 | JGI IMG/M metagenome (GOLD analysis project Ga0208131, IMG submission 185781) | Marine microbial and viral communities from oxygen minimum zone, Eastern Pacific Ocean - ETNP201406SV73 (SPAdes) (version 2) | ecosystem: Environmental > Aquatic > Marine > Oceanic ...
CCAATGAGTATAGGTTGGCTCTTCATAATGCTGAGAACAAAGTAGAAGAATTGAATTTTGAAGCAGCAAGAATTGCTAGAGAATCATCTAATAAATTTGAAAAACATGTTTTTATAGCGGGCTCAATAGGTCCAACTGGTGAAATATTAGAGCCATTGGGTACCTTGTCTAAAAAAGACACTGAAGAAGCCTTTAAAAAACAAGCGTTGGCATTAAGAGACGGTGGTGCTGACTTTTTATGGATTGAAAGCATGTCTGCAGAGGAAGAAATGGAAGCCGCTTTATTAGGGGCAAAAGAATCCTTATTGCCAATTATTTGTTCCTATAGTTATGAAACACATGGTAAAACAATGATGGGTCTAGAGCCTTTGAAACTTGCTGAACTTGCAGAGAAATTTCGTCCGGATGTTATTGGCTATGGAGCAAATTGTGGCATAGGAGCTTCTGAGTTAATTGGCTCTTTAATTTGTTTCAAAACCTCTAAAAAGAATGAAGACCTCTTGCTTGTGGCTAAAGGTAATTGTGGTGTTCCTGAATTTAAGGAAGACGCCATAACCTATAATGGAACCCCTGAGCTAATGGCTAAGTATGCTCAACTCGCTAGAGATATGGGTGCAACTATTATTGGCGGATGCTGTGGCACCACCCATGTTCATATAAAAGCAATGTCTGAGTCATTACGATCATATAAACCCTTTATAGAAAAAATAGATCTAGATTCCATTATTGAAGAATTAGGACCCATGACAGCAGGGAACATAGAAATGATAAATAATTATCTGAACCCAGGCTCAACACAAATAAAAGAAAAAAGAAAAAGAAAAAGAAAAAGAAGATGAATGACTTTGTAGCTAAAACACTTGACCTGAAGTACTATATATTCGAAAAATTGGAGTTAGATCGTGCCAGAAGAATTTGATGATATTATCCTTTCGGAACTCAATGATAAAGAGCTCACAGAGCAAATGCATGAAGACCTCTACGATGGTTTAGCTGAAGAGATTGCTGAAGGAACTCAAATCCTATTAGATAGAGGATGGGAAGCAACCAAGGTTTTGGAAGAAGCTCTTGTTGAGGGTATGGTCGTCGTGGGCGAAGATTTTCGTGATGGAATTTTATTCGTTCCAGAAGTTTTATTAGCAGCCAATGCAATGAAAGCTGGCATGGCTTTGTTGGAGCCCATCTTGTCAGCATCAGGAGTTGAACCAATTGCCACAATGGTCATTGGAACCGTCAAGGGTGACATCCATGACATTGGCCAAAAACTGGTAGGTATGATGATGGAAGGCGCTGGCGTTGAAGTCTTTAATCTTGGTGTAAACAACGACAAGGACGCATACATCAATGCCCTTGAAGAACATAATGCCACGATTCTTGGGATGTCAGCATTACTCACCACAACCATGCCCTATATGAAAGTCGTGGTCGATGAATTAAAAGCAAGAGGCCTTAGAGATAAATACATCATTATGGTTGGTGGCGCACCTTTGAATGATGAATTTGCTGAACATGTGGGAGCTGACGCTTATTGTATGGATGCTGGCAGTGCAGTGGAGACTATGAAAAAGCTGGTTGCTGCTAAAAATCAGTAATGACCTCAAAAGTACTTATTATTGCTTGTGGGGCACTAGCATTCGAACTCAATCAACTGAAAAAACTCAACTCTTGGAATCATGTGAGTATAAAGTGTCTTGATGCAGAACTTCACAATACTCCTAAATTAATACCAGAAAAAATCAGAGAAAAATATCTCGCTTTGAAAGACGATTTCTCTAAAGTTTTTGTCGCCTACGCTGATTGTGGTACTGGCGGGATGTTAGATAGTCTTCTAAAAGAATATGATCTTGAAAGATTAGATGGACCCCATTGCTATGAATTTTATTCAGGACAAAGAAATTTTACTCATTTTACTGAACAAGAACTTGGCACATTTTACTTAACCGATTTTCTAGTCAGACATTTTAAGAGATTGGTAATAGAAGGTTTGGGTATAGATAAACACCCAGAATTAAAAAATGATTATTTCAAACATTATAAAAAAGTTATCTACTTAGCTCAATCTAAATCAGAATCATTGCAACAAGATGCTAAAAAATATGCAGATTTTTTAGACTTAGACTACTCTTTCCATTACACAGGTTTAGATAATCTAGAATCGCAATTAAATCAATCGGTTAATTAATGGGTAAGATGATTACAATTTATTGGAGAGATATCCCCTCTCATGTGATTTATAAGGTCGGTAGGGAAAAATATAAGAAACAACTTAACCCTAAATTTGAAGCGGCTATTGATAGAGCTGCAATGAGAGCGGGTAAAGGCTCGAGTGAGGCCTACATGTCAGAATGGAGGAGAGAAACAGTTGCCTTGCAAGGAGATCCTCAAGAGCTGGTAGATAATCTAGTCAATGAATTAGAAAATCAATTTACTGATGAGGTTCTTGAAAAAACGATTAAGGCCAAAGGAATAAAGCCAGAATAGGGGAAAGTTATGCCGCAAACAATTATTAGCTCTAAAACTAAAGAAATCATTATTGGTCCAGATCAACCATTCGTAATCATTGGCGAGAGAATCAATCCAACAAATAGAAAATTGCTCGCAGAAGAAATGAAAGCAGGCAATCTTGAAAGAGTTCAACAAGACGCTATGAGTCAAGTCAATGCAGGTGCACAAATATTGGATGTTAATGCGGGTGTCCCATTAGCTGATGAACCAAAAATTTTAGCTGACTCAATTAAATTAATTCAGAGTGTGTCTGATGTCCCGCTATGCATAGATTCTTCAATAGTTGAGGCCTTGAAATGTGGTCTTGAAGCTTATCAGGGTAAAGCTCTGTTGAATTCAGTAACTGGTGAAGAGGAACGATTAGAAACTGTTCTGCCTTTAGTTAAACAATTTGGATGTGCTGTTATTGGAATATCTAACGATGATTCAGGTATATCTGAAGATATCAATGTTCGTTTTGAGGTGGCAAAAAAGATAGTTGAACGAGCTATGGATTATGGGATCCCCAAAGAAGACGTACTAATTGATCCATTGGTAATGCCGATAGGTGCAATCAATGATGCTGGAAAACAGGTGCTAGAGTTGATAAAGAAATTGCAGAATGAATTACAAGTTAATACCACCTGTGGTGCTTCTAATTTAAGCTTTGGTCTCCCAAATCGACATGGATTAAACACAGCTTTTATTGCAATGGCAATAGCCAATGGTATGCCCTGTGCAATCACCAACCCACTTGAAAAAGTGATAATGCAATCAGTTAGAGGAGCAAATGTGGTTATGGGGCATGACCCTGAATGTTCTGATTGGATTATGAACTACCGAGAACCAAGAGAGAAAAGAAGCAGAAGAAAAAGACGTTCTTAACTCTATATTCTATGGCTCAAATTAATAAAAAAGAGTACAAAATTGCATTCATGCCATCAGGAAAGAGAGGTTCCTTTCCAGAGGGAACAACTATTTTAGATGCCTCGAGATCGCTTGGAGTCGATTTAGATTCTGTTTGTGGAGGTAGAGCAATTTGTGGACGTTGCCAGATAGAATTAACCGAAGGTAAATTTGCAAAACATGGCATTCAATCTAAATCAGATCATTTATCTGGGATAACAGAGTCAGAAAAAAAATACGCAAAAAGAAAATCATTAGATAAAAAGCGAAGATTAGGCTGTCAATCTAAACTTCTTGGAGACGTGGTCATTGATATTCCTCCGGAAAGTCAGCTTCATCAACAAATAGTGCGTAAAGATTTTGAAGCCACTGATATTTTCATCAATCCAATAACACAACTCTACTATTTTGACTGCAAAATAAATTCATCTACAAATATTGAAGAGGTAATAAAGGAAAGACTGAAAAATGACTGGTCTTTGAACATAGAGTCAATAAATTGTGACTCAGAAACTCTCAGTGATGCAATCAAAGATTCTTCTCAGGGTTTTACGGTTGCCGTTAGAGATCAGAAAAATTTGGTAGGGGTTTGGCCTGGATTGATTGAGACAATTTATGGTGCAGCGATTGACATTGGATCAACCACAATAGCAGTAAATTTATGTGACTTAAAAAATGGAAAAGTGCTTTCAAGTCAAGGATCTATGAACCCTCAGATAAGGTTTGGGGAAGATCTTATGAGCAGAGTTTCTTATTGCATGCAGAATCCTGGATCTCAGACTGAACTGACAAGAGTTGTGCGTGAAGCAGTCAACAACCTTATAGCAAAAGCTTGTTCTGAGACAGAAATTGAAACTAGTTTAGTGCTGGAGACGACGGTCGTTGGTAACCCAGTAATGCATCATCTGTTTCTTGGGTTTAATCCAATCCCATTAGGTGTCGCGCCCTTTAAGCTTGAAACTAGTGACGCACTTGCTCTTAAGGCTTCTGATTATGGGATGGATATTCATCCCCAAGCTGAAATTTATGTTTTGCCCTGTTTAGCAGGACATGTTGGAGCAGATGCAGCTGCTGTGATTCTCACCGAAAAACCATACAATCAAAAGAAAATGAATCTCATTGTCGATGTGGGAACCAATGCAGAAATAGTTGTTGGCAATCAGGATCAAATTTTAGCTGCCTCAAGTCCGACTGGTCCAGCTTTTGAAGGAGCTCAAATTAACTCGGGACAACGAGCCGCTCCAGGTGCAATAGAGAGAGTTAGAATTAATCCATCAACTCTAGAAGCCCGTTTCAAAGTGATAGGTTCAGATTTATGGTCTGATGATCCTGATTTTAGTGAAAACACAGTATCAATTGGTGTAACAGGGATCTGTGGATCTGGGATTATAGAAGCTGTGGCTGAAATGTACTTGTCTGGAATTATTGCTTCAGATGGGTTGATGAATGAAGAAATTGCTAAAGAGAATAAATGTCTTTTTAAAGATGGAAGAACTTATTCCTATATGCTCTATGAGGGCGAACAGAAAATAATCGTTACACAAAATGATATCCGAGCAATACAACTAGCTAAAGCAGCATTGTATGCTGGTGCAAAATTGTTGATGGATAAATTAGAAATTAAAAAAATAGATAAAATCAGATTAGCTGGTGCTTTTGGAAGTCACATTGATGTGAAATATGCCATGGTTTTAGGTCTTATACCTGATTGTGATCTAGATGAAGTCAGTTCAGCAGGGAATGCTGCCAGCACAGGCGCGAGAATGGCACTTCTGGATACAAAAAGTAGAAATGAAATAGAAAAACAGGTGAAAAAGATAGAAAAGATAGAAACTGCTATGGAACCTCTATTTCAAGAATATTTTGTTAGTGCTATGTCGGTACCTCATAACTCAGATTCTTTTGATGAGTTGGGTAAAATTGTAAAATTGCCAGAAAATAAACAGGCAAAGACCACTAGAAAGAGAAGGCGAAAGAGAACATCTGATTTATAAATCACCTCGAATAAAATCTCTGCAGAATAAATAATTTTGTGATAAATTCCTGCCATTACTATCCTAAACTTTCTTCTATTATGGAAAAACTAGAACAACTAATTAATAACCAGGTCAAAGACTGGTCTCTAGATCAAAAATTTTATAAAGACAAAGAAATTTTTGATCTAGAGATTGAGAAAATTTATATGAATTCTTGGCTATTAGCTGGGCATGAATCTCAAATTCCAAACACAGGTGATTATTTTCTGTTCAATCTGTTATCAGAATCAGTAATTATTATCAGAGACAAAGACGGTGGGATCAGGGCCTTTATGAATGTTTGCAGGCACCGTGGCTCTCACGTTTGCCTAGAGATTAAAGGCAACGTGAAACGATTGACCTGCCCCTATCATGCATGGACTTATAACCTGGAAGGCGCTCTAGTGGCTGCTAAATATTTGAGCAATAATATAGACAAAGAAAATCTTGGTCTCCATAGCTGCTCAATAGATGTAATTGAAGGATTGATCATGATTAATTTTTCAGATAACCCAATATCACTTGCAATGATGAAACAAGAATTATCAGAACCGATGCAAATGTTTGGAATGAAAGATCTGAAAATAGCTGCGCATAGAAATTATTCTATTGAGGCCAACTGGAAGCTCACAGTTGAAAATTACAATGAGTGCTATCATTGCGCTCCAGCTCATCCGGAATATGCAAAATCGCATAGCTTAAAATATGATGAATCTAGCAAAGAATATCAATCAGCTCAAAAACTAATGATAGATTCACTTGCTAAATGCGGTATGAAAAATTATGAAATATCTGCAGACCATGAAGATCAAATTGAATCACAAGAGCAATATGCCTATGGTCGCTATGCATTGTTCGGTAAATACATAACTGGCAGTGAAGATGGCAAAGCCCTCGCCCCTCTGATAGGTGAAATCACTGAGTATAATCCGGGTGCTTCTGACTTCACTCTTGGTCTTGTTAGCTTTTTACTAGCCTACAGTGATCACGTGGTTGCCTATGTCTTTACCCCAGTTACTCATCAAACTAGTCAGTGTGACGTTTACTGGATGGTTGATAAAGACGCTAAAGAAGGCAAAGACTATGATCTTGAGCGTCTGATCTGGTTATGGGATGTCACCACCAAAGCAGATGAGAGAATCATCGCGAATAATCAAAAGGGTGTTAACTCTAGAAAATATACTTCAGGACCATTTTCTGAGAAGGAATCAACAGAGAAACGTTTTATCAGTTGGTATCTCGACCATTTGCGAGAAACTTTATAGCCTTTTATCATGCCATCTGAGATGGTCTTCTATAAAACTCGCGATAAAAAAATAACTATGATCGTAGCCTTCATGTTGCCTTAACTGAATGGGAACGTTTTTTTGCTTACAGGCCTCTTGCAACAATCCAGGTTTGAGATATTGCTCTAGATACTCATCATCTAATCCTTGATCGATCAAAATATCTGCATACCACCCTCTATTTAATATTAACTCAGTGGCATCATACTCAAGCCATTTCAATTGTTGATCACCCAAATATATCGCAAATGCATTTTCCCCCCAACCCACTTTTGTGGGAGAACAAATCGGGGCAAATGCTGAAACTGACTTAAACAATTCAGGATTTTTAATAGCTATCGTTAGGGCACCATGGCCCCCCATCGAGTGACCAAATATTCCTGTTTTATCCCTATCTATTGGAAAATTATTACCCATAGTCTCTATGAGATCCTTGGTGATGTATGTATACATATTAAAATGTTTGTCCCATGGTGACTCAGTAGCGTCTAGATAGAATCCTGCACCTTGTCCCAAAGCATAATGTTCATTGTCAGGGACACCCTCGCCTCTTGGGCTAGTGTCAGGCGAGACAATAATCATCTTCAATTCAGAGGCGATGCGTTGAACGCCTGATTTAACCCTAAAATTTTCTTCGCTACAGGTTAAGCCAGATAACCATACCAAGGTTTTAAGCTTTTCTGATGACTTGTGTTCTGGAACAAAAACAGAAAAGGTCATGTCACATTGAGTTGACTCAGAATAATGTGAGTAAACTTGGTGGTTACCGTTGAAACTTTTATTGCTTTGAACAATGTCCATTCGAGCTAATTAACCTTTTTCCCAAAAAGAAAAATTACTATCCAAATAAAAACAATGCCCACAGAGATCATGATCATTGGTGACCAACCGTATCCAGTCGGAATGGTTCCTATTATCAAGGCAATTGATGCGACTATTATTGCGTAAGGAAACTGGGTTGCAACATGATCGATATGATTACATCCAGAGGCCATAGAAGACATGATGGTGGTGTCAGAAATTGGTGAGCAATGGTCTCCCCAAACTGCCCCACACAAAACACAAGCCACTGATGAATAGATAATATACATGTGTTCAATATCTGCCATTCCATTTAAAAAGAGCACTTGCCATGCCAAAGGAATAACAATGGGATAAAAAATACCCATTGTGCCCCAACTGGTTCCTGTAGCAAAAGCTGTGGTTGCAGCTAAAATAAAAATTATGGTTGGAACTAAAGGAACTGGAAGAAACTCGCCTAAGATGGACACAAGGTATTGAGCCGTTTGCAGTATTTCAGTAGTTTGTCCTAAAGACCACGCCATGATTAGAACAATAATGGCAAAAATCATGAATTTCACCCCTTCATACCAAGACTGAACAGTTTCTTCCAAGCTTAATAAGCCTTGGAATAGAGTTAAAACAAAAGCCGTCATCACGCCTATCAATGAACCCCATAAGAGTGCTTGATAAGCATCAGCTGACCCAATAATATCCTGAATTGAATCGCCTTCTCCGGTTGCATATAACCCACCAATAACACTTATGATAAATATTAAAATTGGAAAAAAAGCATTGATGGCCTTCGCTCTTGAAGGGTCTTTGGGTTCAAGCTGTTTTGATTCTGCCTCATTCGTGTACCCCATTGAAGCGCCTTGAACCGATTTATCATTGCCTTGTCTAGCAGCAATCTCGTACTGATACATCACTGAAAAATCTCTACCTGAACCTGCAATTGTAAAAACAAACGCTAACATGAATATTGGGTAGAAACTGTACAAAATTGAATTCAGATAAATTGAATAAGCTGACTGATCAATGGCATCAATCTGTCCTACTGAGACATCGATCATTCCTATTTGATAGCCCACCCATGTTGTAATCAAGGCTATACATGCAACTGGTGCAGCAGTGGCATCAACAAGGAACGCTAACTTTGCTCTAGAGATCTTCAACTTATCAGTCACTTTCCTCATGGTATTACCAACAACCAATGTGTTTGCATAATCATCAAAAAAGATAGCCAGACCAAGGGATGCCGTAACTAACTGCCCTCTTTTAGCTGAGTTGGTGTAGGGTGTAAGAGAATTGACAATGCCTTGCATCCCACCATTTTTTGAAATAATCCCCACTAACCCGCCTATCATAAGACTAAAAATTATTACTGCAGCATGATCAGGGTCAGCTAAAGCTTGTTTGACATACTTTGAAACAACCTCCAAGAAACTTTGCCCCAACACACCGATCTCAAGTCCTAAGATTGAAAAAGAACCGATCCATACCCCTAAAAAAAGAGCGGGAATCACACTTCTAAAAAAGAGTGCAACTAAAATCGAAACCAGAGGCGGCAATAGTGATATCCAACCCCGCAGAACGTTAATCTCTTCTGTGGCTATTTCTTTTTGGTCTAAAAGTAACTCTAATTGATTATCGGACTTTTTTTCTACAAGAAGATATTCAAAATTCAGTTCATCACTATTACATACTGTGGGGTCAAAAATAAGATCATTAATTTTTAATTGGTATGCACACACTTGTTGCGGTTCAAAATTAGTAATAGAGACTTCAAAAGGCACGCTGGTTAGGACGATTTCAGGTGCTTCAATTGTTGGTGCACTTTTAACCTGAGCTACTAAAAGACTACTTAGACATAATATTAAGAAGGATATTCGTTTTATATTCATACACTAGTTATTTTGGTATAACTTGCCTCCCTTAATGACTACATCGATATTCTCTAAAGCCTGAATATTTAGCAATGGATTATCCCTTACAGCAACCAGATCTGCAAAATAACCTTGTTTAATTATGCCAACTTGATCCTCCCAACCCATTACTTTAGCAGCAGCAATGGTGGCTGATTGAATGGCTTCAAGATTGGTCATCCCCCAATCTACCATGTAAGCAAATTGCTTAGCATTATCCCCATGGGGATAAACACCTGCATCTGTTCCATAAACTATAATTACTCCAGCTTTATGAGCCTTAGTGAAATTTTCTCTTTGCAGATCTGTGGTTTCTCTATTTTTCCTTAAAAATTCTTCCGGCCAATTTTCAGCTGCCCCCACGGTATTAATATAATCTCCGTTATAAATATCCATGGATAAAGCAACGCCCTCTGCCTTTGCTAGATTTATGCCTTCATTATCAATCAGGGATGCATGTTCGATACTATCAACCCCAGCCAATATAGCCTGCTTAATAGATTCTGCTCCATGAGCATGAGCGGTAACCTTAACGCCTGATTGATGACCGACCTCAACCACAGCTGTAATTTCATCCTGATTCATTTCCGGACTTCCAGGTAAGCTTCCATAGGCCAAAACAGCACCTGAGGCAATCATCTTTAAAAGATCTGCCCCACCTGCAACTGCATTTTCTGCTCTCTGTCTAAATTCATCAACTCCCTTGGTTACACCAAGCCGAATATGATCAGGAACTTCACCGCTATAACCTGGTATATCAATATCGCCTCCGCCTCCTGGGATGGTGAGATAATAACCTGAAACTTGTATTCTTGGTCCCTTGGTTAATCCTTGATTGATCTCATCCCTTAATCGTTTATCTGTCCACGCTATATAGACACCTAAATCTCGAATCGAAGTAAATCCTGCTTGCAAAGTTATGGCCGCATTTACTCGAGCGATTGCCAGCTGTTGATCTTGTGAACGATTAAGGAAATCACTCATTACACCAGAGCTTTTCTCAGAAATATGGGTGTGCATATCTATTAACCCAGGCAGACAGAAGTGATCACTAAGATTTAAAGTAGTTTTACTAATATCTCTAGAGTTGGCCTTAACAACACTGATTATTTTCTCACTCTTAGTGTCTATATTGATCAAAATATCTTCGAGTACTCGTCCGTTCTCAACATTTAGTAATTTGCCGCAATAAATGTTTGAAATATCGTCATTGGCAAAAGAATTTGCTGAGACTAAAACAAAAAAAGCAGCTAAACTGCATTGTCTAATCGAAACCATAACAACAAACCTTACCATAGAATTTATCCAATTTAGTTTTAAAGTGTAATTCCATTTCGATTACAATAAAAAAATGAAAACATTACCAACACTCATAGCTACTTCAGTTGTCAGAGGAAGCCAACAAGGCGAAAGTCATGGCGGCATCTATCTTGTCGATTTTGAAAATCAGGTTGCCGAAATTATGGTTGACTGGGATGATTCTGGGATTGATTTTACTGGACGTGGTTGGGATCGGGGCTTACGTGGCATTGAATTTAATGGGGGTGAAATTTTTGTAGCAGCCAGTGATGAACTCTTTGTTTATGATCAAAGGTTTAATGTTAAACGTTCTTATAAAAACACTTTTTTAAGACATGCTCATGAAATCAATAAATTTGAAAATCTTTTATTTGTCACCTCTACGGGCTATGACAGCTTACTGGTCTTTGACCTTAATCGTGAAGAATTTACCAGAGGTATTCATTTAAGAAAAGGCGCTAAAGGATGGAAATCCCAGCTCTTTGATCCTTTGTCTAAAGATGGCCCTGAGATGACAAATAATCTCCACCTTAATAATGTTCGATGCTCTAAAAAAGGCTTATTTGTAAGTGGCCTTAGAACTGATGCACTGATACACATGGACAGCGATCTCAATGCCAAAGAATATTGCTCTCTGCCTGCAGGCACACATAATGCAAGGCCGTTCAAACAAGGTGTGCTTTTTAATGATACAAAAAGTGACTGCGTCAGAGCTGTGGGTCGCGATGGTGATGAAACCAATTTTAAAATCCCTACGTATGATGAAACTGAGCTAACACACACAAATTTGGATGATAGTCGCATTGCCCGCCAAGGTTTTGCTAGAGGCTTATGTCTTGTTGATCAACATCTAATCGCGGTTGGTTCTTCGCCATCCACCATCAGTTTATTTAACTTGGAGGAAAAAAAGAAGGTTTCGAGTGTGAATCTAAGCATGGACATCAGAAATGCAATACATGGATTGGAGGTGTGGCCTTATGAAAGGTTATTGGATAGTTAGATGTGAGTATTATGATCAAGAAGCTTTCGAGCTATATGTGAAAGCAGCCACTACGATTGTGAAGCAGCATGGTGGTGAATTCTTAGTCCGTGGTGGAGCCCACATTAAAAAAGAGAATGCGAAACTTGAAAGAACTGTTGTGGTGGAATTTCCTAGTTATGAAATTGCACAATCGGTATATGATGGGGATGAATATCAGAATGCCATCCAGCATATTAAGGATTGCTCATTAAGGGATTTTGTTATTTCGGAGGGTTTATGAATTATAAAAAATTGGCGGTTATCTTGAGTCTTATTCTATCCATGGAGATAGTTGCTCATCCAAGTCTTATTATTGAAAATATCACCCTCATTGATGCAGAAAATCCTGTTCGATTAAAGCAAACAGTGCTCATTGAAGATGGAAAAATACAATCCATTATTGATCCTACTGAAATCATCGAAGAGCAGGAGAATAGCCATACAGCAATTGACGGAAGCGGTAAATTTCTGATACCCGGTTTATGGGATGCCCATGTGCATCTGACCTTTATCCCAGAAATAGATCATGAAACCTATTTCAATTTATTTCTAAAAAATGGAATCACCAGTATTAGAGATACAGGGGCCGTTATTAAGAAACTTCAACCATCACTGAATTACATCAAAGAAAACCCTAATAAAACCCCCAGACTCTTTTATGCCGGTCCGCTGATTGATGGTAGAGACCGTGTTTATAAGGGAAAGGAGCCCGGGTTCCCTGAACTCTCTATTGGCATTGATGAGAGCTCAGATATTGAAAATGTGGTGAATGACCTGTTGGACAATGGTGTCACTTTTCTAAAATCGTATGAAATGCTCTCAAAAGATACCTATCTGGAGCTATTGAAAATTGCGAAGAAAAATAATCTTAGAGTCACCGGACATATACCTCTTAGCATTGATCTTGAGGAAGCCATTAAGGCTGGACTTGGTGGGATGCAGCATGTCAGAAATATGGATCTTGCCTGCTCCCTCGACGCCCCAGAATTGCTGACTAAAAGAAGAACACAACTAGAAAATGAAAACGACATTGAAGGCTCTGCTCTGAGAACACAAATACATTCATCTCAAAGATATTATGCGATTGATAATCATGACCCTAAGAGGTGTTTGAGAATTATCAAGAAATTAGCAGAGTATGGAGTCTTTCAAACTCCAACCCTCACCATTAATACTCTTGATTCAAGAAGATTTTATGCTGACCCAGAGTGGAGAGAAACCTACCAATACCTTCCTGAAAAAGCGAGAAACAACTGGCAAGAAGGTTCTATCAAATCAACCAATCTAGCAGTTACTGACAATGCCTTAATATTTGATAAGTGGAGCTTAAATCTGGTCAATATAATGAATCAAGAGGGAGTTAAGATCATAGCGGGAACAGATACACCGATTGGCTATCTCACTCCAGGCTTTAGTCTTCACAAAGAACTTGAATTACTCTTTGAAGCGGGAATGACAACAAGGGAAGTGCTGCGTTCAGCAACCATCACTCCTGCCGAATTTCTTAGTATTAAGAATCAGATGGGAACTATTGATGAAGGTAAGTTAGCCGACCTGGTTATTCTAAATAGTAACCCTTTGGAATCCATCAGCAATACTCAAGATATTCACATGGTTATTTCCAAAGGAATAATTCAATGAAAAAAATAACTGAGAGTCAAAAAGCCCGTAATGATTCTTTCATACTATTAATTATTTTACTGATCGTTTCATATTTTATATTTAATATAAGTTAAGAGGAAAACTAGATGAAAAATATTATTAAAATGGATGAGTTCGTGCACCAAAGTATCTGGTACAAAAATTTGTTAGAAAATCCAACTGAAATCGCAGCCTTGTTTCCTTGTAGCACTGAAACAGGCAAGCTCATGACAGCGCATCTTGAAGGAATGGATGAAGGTTATATTTTGGAGCTAGGCTCGGGTATGGGGGCTATCACCGAATGTATCCTGCAAAGGCAAGTTCCAGAAGATAAGCTAATACTGATTGAAAAGAATAAAAACTTTGCCGACTATCTTAGTCATAAATACAGAAACGCCAATGTCTTTGCAGAAGATGCTGCAAATGCAAAGACATTGCTTGAAGCCCAAGGAATCTGTGAAGTGAGACACATTGTTTGTAGCCTGCCATTTGTGATCATGCAACAAGAACAACAGTTGTCTATTTTAGATGTAATTTTCAAACTACTGCATCCACAAGGTTGTGTCTCCATCGTTACCTATTTTATTCGTTGCCCAATATCAAAAAAGGTTTTGGACCAATATAATAAAAGCTCCGAGCTATTTGGATTTACTATGAAAAATATACCTCCAGCATACGTTTATCAGATAAAGAGTGGTCATAGATAATATGAAAAAAATACTACTAATATCAGCACTACTGTTCAGCTTTAATGGCTGGTCACTCTCCGAATATCGACCCTATGATGAGACGGCTGATGCTCATCAGAATATTGCTGAAGCAGTCAAGCTAGCAAAAAAATCAGATAAACATATTTTGCTTGAAATGGGTGGCAATTGGTGTCCAGATTGCAGAGCTCTTGGAGCGTATCTTGCCAGAGAAGATATCAAAGCATGGCTAGATGAACGTTTCATTGTGGTGCCTGTTGATGTGGGCGAATGGGACAAAAATATAGATATCGCTGAACGATATGGAAATCCTATCAGTGAGGGAATTCCTGCTCTTGTTGTGCTGGATAAAAATGAAAATGTAGTCTTTGCCACACTTGCAGGTGAGCTGGCCTCGGCTAGAAATATGAGTGGAGATGACTTGATTGAGTGGTTGAAAATCAAGATAGAGCCCTTTCTAAATTAATGGATCACATCAAAAACCTAAAAATAGTCATCACTGCTGGTGCATCGGGTATCGGTGCCGAAATTGCAAAAACTCTTTCTGAGGCTGGTGCTCAGGTGATCATTTGTGATAAAGATCAATCAAATCTAGATGCATTCACTCAAAATAACCCTAAAGTAATTGCTGTGAAAGCTGATGTATCAAATGAAGAAGAGGTACTATCTTTTTTTATTGCAGTCAAAGAACATTTTGGAGAAATAAATGCATTAATTAATAATGCCGGCATTGCAGGACCTTCAGCTAAGCTTGAAGATACTGATCTCAAAGATTGGAAACAGACAATGAGTGTCAATTTAAATGGAACATTCCTCTGTAGTAGATCTGCAATACCTCTACTGAAATTATCTGGTGGTGGGTCAATTATTAATATTGGCTCCACTTCATCATTCATGGGAACACCTCTGCGTTCGTCATATGCAGCCTCAAAATGGGGATTAATTGGTTTGACAAAAACTTGGGCTATGGAATATGGAGCAGCTAATATTCGGGTCAATACGATCTGTCCAAGCTCGGTTAACGGAGAGAGAATTGAGCGTGTTATAGAACGAGAAGCCAACTATCGAAATGCTTCACCAGAGGAAATCAAAACCACTTATCTTGGTCAAACTTCGCTTAAAACTTTTATTGATGCAGAAGAGATTGCGGGAATGATCGTCTATCTGCTGTCACCACTGGCAAAAAAGATCACAGGTCAAATGCTCGTCATTGATGGGCACACAGAAAACCTATCAATGATTGAAATGGAAGAAGAATAGGAATGCAAGCAGCATGGTATGAAGCAATTGGTTCAGCTGAAGATGTGCTTCATGTTGGAGAAATTGACGATCCTTCTCCGATGGAAGGCGAAGTCCTTATTGAAATCAAAGCATCAGGTATTAATCCTTCTGATGTAAAGACCAGAGCCGGGGCAAGAGGAGAATTGCAATTTCCCCGAATCATCCCTCATTCAGATGGTGGTGGAATTATTGTCGAAGTCGGTGAAGGAGTCAGTGAGGATCGGATTGGCGAACGAGTATGGATTTGGAACGGGGCTTTTGGAAGAGCTTATGGAACCTGTGCCGAGCTGATGGCACTCTCCTCGTCTCAAGCGGTTGCTATGTCTGAGGATGTCTCATTTGAGACTGCAGCTTGCTTAGGAATACCAGCCTCAACCGCCTATTACGGTGTCTTTTCTGATGGTTCAGTAGAAAATCAAACTATATTAATTACTGGAGGCGCTGGAGCTGTGGGTTATCTGGGCATTCAACTTGCTAAATGGTCAGGGGCAAATGTTATCTCGACAGTTAGTGGTGGTGATAAAGCAACTGTAGCTAAAGCTGCTGGAGCTGATCTGGTGGTGAACTATAAAACGGATGATGTGATTGAAGCGGTCAATGATTTCACCAAAGGTCACGGGGTTGACAGAATACTTGAGGTTGAATTTGGTGGAAATTTATCCGTCAGTGAGCACGTGATAAAAAATAATGGCGTCATTGCAGCTTACGGCTCTGTTGCTGAAGCTAACCCTTCTCTGCCGTTCTATAACTTGATGTTCAAAGGTGTCAAATTAAATACTTATCTCATCTATATTGTTCTAGAAAATGACAGGGTTGATATTAATAAAGGAATTACTTCTGCCCTTAGTGATAATGCACTCACTCCTATCATCGCTGAGTCCTTTAACTTGTCTGAGATTATTAATGCACATCAATCGCTTGAAGAAGGTTCTGTCATCGGCAATGTTGTGATCAACATTTGAGTAAATAATGAGGCAAATAGTTCAGTACCTTATCACTCTGATTTTCTTTCTTAATCCTGCGAAAGCAACACTTGCAGAAGTGGGAGTATCAATTAATCTGCACAATTCACAAATTGAAGGCGTGTTTGATAGTGACAATGAACTGTTCATCTTCAGGGGTATCCCTTATGCCAAACCCCCGATCGGAGATTTACGATGGACATCACCTGTTCTTTTATCTCCAGATCCAGAAGTTATCAATGCTCAAAGCTTTAAACCGGCCTGCATGCAAGATGAATACACCACTGAATGGTACCAAGATGTTGCAGAGTTGTTTGATAATCCTCGCTCTGTTTTTCAACATGTTGATGCAGTCAGTGAAGATTGTCTGTATCTCAATATATGGACAAATTCCCTTGACCAAACCAGTAAGAAACCCGTCATGGTTTGGGTGCATGGGGGAGCAGACACAGGAGGATGGTCCTATGAGCCCAATAATTTAGGTCATCATCTTGCCACTAAAGATGTGGTAGTGGTTTCTATCAATTACAGATTGAATATTTTTGGTTTTTTCACTCACCCAGAAATGCCCAATGAAACCGGGAATTTTGGACTTGAAGATGAAATTATGGCGTTGCAATGGGTCAAGGATCATATTTCGTCTTATGGGGGTGACCCAGAAAATATCACCTACTTTGGGGAATCTGCGGGAGGGGCTCATGTTTCCTATTTAATTGCCTCACCAAAAAGTAGAGGTTTATTTAAAAGAGGCATCATTCAAAGCGGTGCTTATAATCTTTTCAGATGGTTTCCGAAAAATAAAGCATTGGAGTTAGGGGAGAGAACACAAGCTGTTTTAAATGCCCCTGATTTTCAGAGTATGAAAAGTTTATCAGCAGAAAGTCTCTTGGCAGCTTCAAATAGTCTTAGACATCCCTACAGACCGAATATTGATGGTGAATTGATACCGAAAAATTTGACTCAATTACTTGATGAAGGATCATTCAATAATGTTGATCTAATGATTGGCAACAATAAAAATGAGGATTATATGTATGTCGATGAATCTGTCACAGAAAGCGATATTAATCGACTTATTGAAAGCTACTATCCAGAGCATCAAGACAAGTTACTCTCATTGCTGGATCTAGAAGACCCGAGACTTGCCATGGATCATCTGACAACAAATCAAGTAACACTTTGTCCCTCAGTTTTCATTGCCAGATCTTTAGCTAAGAACGGAAACAACGTCTATCAATACCATTTTACTCGAATGCGAGAAGGCAGTGAGAAGATACTGTCTTATCATGGTGCTGAAATCCCCTATGTATTCAATACCCACGATGAATGGTTACCAACCAATGAAGTAGATCAACAGTTGACTGAAGCGATGATGGAATACTGGGTTGAATTTGCAACAAAAGGAACACCCAATTCAATCAATAATCCAACATGGAAAGAATTTGGCATAGAAGAAAACTATTTAATCTTAGATGCAGAGCTGGAAAATGCATCAAAACTAGAAAATGAGTTTTGCGAAATAATGATTGATGAATTAATTACAAGATCATCAAGCTAAAATGTCCTTAAGGATTATTGGTGCTGGATTTGGAAGAACCGGAACGCTTTCATTAAAAGTTGCACTTGAAAAGCTTGGCTTCGGACCGTGTCATCACATGAAGGAAGTGATGAAAAATCAAGACCAAACAGAATGGTTCCACAGAGCATCAAAAGGTGAGAAGGTTGATTGGCATAAGGTGTTTGAGGAATATCAATCTGCTGTGGATTGGCCTGCTGTTGCTTATTATCAGGAATTAGCTGATGAATTCCCTAATGCAAAAATTATTTTAGGAATTAGAGACACTGATGCTTGGTATCAAAGTGTAAAGGGAACGATTTACACTGTGATACCTAATTTTCCTAAATGGATTAGATTAGTTTTACCCAGAGCTAATAAAGCTTTAGATATGATCAATAGAACAGTTTGGATCAGAGAATTTTCAGGTCGTTTTGAAGATAAAGAGTTTGCAGTTGATGTGTTCAATAACCACATAGAATTAGTAAAGAAAGTTATCCCTGCCGAAAGACTATTAATTCATTCAGCCAAGGATGGATGGCAGCCTTTGTGTGATTTTTTAGGAGTACCAGTTCCAAATGAGCCGTATCCATGGGTTAACGAATCTATTGCTTTTAAACGAAATTTCAGAATCATCAAAGCTATGAAATGGCTACCTACAATTCTAGTAATTGTCTTATTACTAGGATTTTTCTATTGATCTAAAAAGATTATCATAAATTATATAAAACAAATCCTACTAGGTTCACAAGGGTTGGGTTTCTGATAAGATAATTGTTATGAAAAAGAAAATCCCTCTTACAAGGAATGTGATTAGCGATGAACGAATAAATAAGATTCGTGATGCTGTTAGAAGTTTAAAAGATATTACTGGATTCGCAAGACAGGCTAATACAAATGATGCATCAAAGTTAACGGCTTTTCTTAAAGATCCACAAATTTCATCACCAATTTATACGCTCCCAGAACAAATTAATCTCAGTACAGTTTCAGATTTTATAAATCAGCATCTTCAGGAGGCCAAAAAAGGTGAGGGAATTTTAATGGTAAGTGAAGATGCTAATAGCCAGATAAATGCATATTATGATATTCAGTTTTGGCCACAATGGGCAGCTAGTGAGCTAAGTGGAGCAATTCGAAACCATGATCAAAACATTGGAAAGGGAAGTTTGGGTGCAGGCGTTGTTTTTCGATGGTTATTCGAAAAGATTGGAGTGGATTTAATATGTGAGACATGTGCACTTGACAATGTCCGGACAGTGAACTTATTAAGAAAAGCTGGCTTTATTTTCAAGGGGAAAATTAAGAGTAAGTTACCAAATGGAGGGTTTCGCCCTTCACTCTACTGGGAATTACATAAAAATCAGGGTTAAATTCTTCTTAATCAAAGTCTAACAAAGGTTTTAGGATTCCCCACTTAAGGCTTTCTATGTAAATAGATTGATAGCTTATAGAGAATTGGGGTCATCAATAACCAAGGAATTTGACTTTGTAGAGTTATGGCTCTGTCATTAAAATCGAATAACACTGGATTAAACCAAGGTCCTGTTGGGGCTAATGGTGCCCATGAGAGACTTTTCCCTACAGCAAGTTGATCGTAATACAGAAACATCTCAACAAAAATATTCTGACCTATACACCAAATTAATAGAACCAAAAACACTTTCCAGCTCCAGCCATCAAGTATTGACTGTTCTTTAGCTAATAATTTGGATGTAATAAAAAGTCCTCCAAGACAAACTGTGCCTGCATCACCTAGAGCATTCATTAACCAATTAATATTTTTTGGAATAAAGTAATTCAGAATTTCAGACCTTCTGATGTCCACAGGATCTCCTGAGATCCAACCGTAGGTAAACCATAACTCCCATCCCAATGCACAGATTAGGAAAGAATAGATATAAATTTTTAGTATTGATGTCGGCAGTTCATTTCTTCTTTTTAGAGTTAGAAGTACGATAATGGGAATAAGGACACTCAAATAAACCACAACAATAATTCTTAGTTCAGCAAAAGTCATCTTAGTAAGGTATTAAATAGTTCTCAAATACCACTCGAAGTCTTTATTGCTGATTTGAGAGGTGAAGCGATCCATTTCACATCGCCTTGACCTTAAAAATAGATCACTGTATTCATTGCCCAGATATTCATTCAAGACGGTTGCATTTTCAAAAGCGTCCAAGGCCTTATCCCATTTAACAGGTAATGTAACCTCAGGGTCTATGACTTCCCTTTCAGAAATCATTTCTGGAGGGGTGATCTTATTTTTTAACCCGCAATGTATTCCTGCCAAAACACAAGCCATCACTAAATAGGGGTTGGCATCAGCGCCTGCTGCTCGATGCTCAATTCTCACATTATCAGAATCAGATAATGGGATACGAATTGATAAGTTTCGATGATTTGGGCCCCAATTTGGAGTTATAGGAGCAAAAAATCCAGGTTGAAATCGTCGATATGAATTAGCATTTGGACAAAATATCGCCATCCCTTCTTCCATTGTTTGAGCTAGACCACCAACAGCGTGTTCAACATTCTGATTATAGTTTGTCTCTTGCTTAGAATCCGTTTGAAATAGAAGGTCTCCTTTTTCATTTTTTAAGCTGATATGAATATGCATCCCTGAGCCTGCAGTCTCCATGAACGGTTTAGCCATAAAGGTAGCTCCTAGGCCAAACGATTTAGCAGTCTCACGAACAGCTCTTCTTAAAAGTATGGCGTGATCAGATGCCAATAAAGGGTCATCGACATGATGGAGGTTGGTTTCAAATTGCCCTCTTGAGAATTCTGATATTATCGTACCCGTGGGGATATTCTGTATTTTACAGGCTTCTTTTAATTGATTAAAAAATGGATCTAACTCTCTTAAATCTTCCATGGAATAGACTTGAGGTCCTTCGTCCTGAAGAATTGTGCCAGGTAAGGGTCCGTGTCTTGGATTAATGCTCAATGCGTCTTTGTCTTGAATTAAATAAAACTCCAATTCAACCGCTACTGTTGCTCGAAAACCATCGGCTTCAAATTTGTTGATAACATCTCGAAGAATATTTCGACTCTCATTGGAATAGTGTTCGCCATTTCGATTAAACATGGTGATCATGGCTTGGGCTGCAGGTTTGTCCAACCAAGGAATAGAGGTCAGTGAATTAGCAACAGGTTTTGCAGTAACATCAGGATCACCGTCATCGGTTCCCAGAACTAGGCCATCGATGACATTGCCACTTGAATCAAGAAGATGGGTTGCTGCTGGAAAATTAATACCTTTGCTAAATAAAGTTTCTGCCTCTGAAACATCCAAGCGTTTGCCTCGTATGATGCCATTCATGTCTGGAACCAAAAGCTCTAGAATTTCTAGATCA
>Ga0208131_1000150_pt1 | contig 20913 bp, 16 predicted proteins | sample ETNtaG_14_FD_185781 | JGI IMG/M metagenome (GOLD analysis project Ga0208131, IMG submission 185781) | Marine microbial and viral communities from oxygen minimum zone, Eastern Pacific Ocean - ETNP201406SV73 (SPAdes) (version 2) | ecosystem: Environmental > Aquatic > Marine > Oceanic ...
CCTCACCGGACTCGCCCGTTTCGGCGATCCGGTCGTCGTTGGCCATGATCCGGAACTCGTGGCCGGGGATGGGCACCCCCACCGTGTTCAGGATCACGTCCAGGTCGGCCCCCGGCGGGGTGCAGAAGACCCCGCCGGTCGTCTCGCTCATCCCGTAGCCGGTGGTACAGCGGTCCACGTCGGTGGCTTCCAGCAGGCGCTCCAGCACCGGTGCCGGCATGGCAGCGCCGCCCCAGGCCAGCTGTCGGACGCTGGAGAGGTCGGCGTCGTCAAAGTCGGGGTGGGCGGTGCAGAGCTGGAACATGGTCGGCACGCCACCCCACACGCCGATCCGCTCATTGGCGATGGTGGCGAGCACCAGCGCCGGGTCGAACCGCTCCTGGAAGACGATGGCACCGCCGGCGACCATCTTGCGACAGCAGATGTCGCTGACCGAACCGACGTGGTTGACGGGCAGGTTGCAGATGATCTTCTCCTCGCCGCCACCGCGGGCCGTGGACCCGGTCACCCCGCACCAGCAGACGCCCCGGTGGGTCAGCAGCGCACCCTTGGGTCGGCCCGTGCTGCCCGAGGTGTAGACGATGAACCCGGGGTCCATCGGGTCGACCTCGGCCCGTCGGTCTGCCAGTCGATCGGTGTCGATCGTCGTACCGGCCTCCAGGAACCCGTTCCAGTCGGTGGCGTCGACGGTGATGCTGCGCTCGACCCCGCCGATCTCGGCCACCAGCCGGTCGGTGAGACCGTCGGAACCGCCGGGCAGGCCGTCGAAGACCATCCGTGGTCGGGCGTCGTCCACGACGTAGACCACCTCGCTCCACGTGTACTTGGGGTTCAGGCCCTGCCAGATGAGGCCGATGCTGGTGGCGGCCAGGAAGTGGACGAAGAAGTCGAGGCGGGAATCCGACAGGTAGGCCACCCGGTCGCCACGGTCCAGGCCGGCCGCCACCAGGGCGGCGGCCACGCGGTCCACCTCCACCCTGGTCCGGGCCCAGGTGAGTCGGCGTCCGGTGAAGGACGGTCCCCCGTCGATGAGGAACTCGGAATCGGGGCGGATGGCCGCCCAGTGGTCGAGGTAGGCGTCGATCCGGTTCAGGACCGGGGCGACCGGCTCGGCCGGCAGGGGCAGGTTCATCTCTCGGCTACGAAATAGGCGAGCATCTCGGCCACCACGGCGGTCACAATCCGGCCGTTCGGGAGTTCGGCCTCTATGGTCGCCGACATCGTGACCAGGGTGTCCAGACCGTCGTCACCCTTCGGTATCGCCCCGGTGACCGCGAACCGGCCCCTGATCCGACTACCGGTGGGGACCTGGTGCACAAAGCGAACGCGGTCGAAGCCGTAGTGGAAGCGGTTCAGGATCCCCACGGTCGGCCACTCCAGGTCGCGGGCCATGCGGGCCAGGTTGGAGATCATGAGGGACCCCTGGAGGAGGGTGTCCCCGTAGGGGCCGGTGGCGGATCGCTCCACGTCATTGTGGATCCAGCCGCCATCTCCGACCGTCTCCGCGTGTGTGTCCACGTCGGCCTGGCTGGTCTCGAACCAGCGGCTGGTGCCGCGGTCAGTTCCGACCAGGTCTGTGAGGGCTTCCGTCATCTGGATCCTTCCGTCATCCGGGCCTCCGAGGGCTATCCGGCGGGAGGGGGCCCTGCGGTGTCGTCGCCAGTCAACTTGACGGAGAGGTCGCGCAGGGCAGCGAGGAGGCGGTCACGGGAGTCTGCGTCCAGGCCGTCCAGGTCCCGGTCCAGGCGGTCCACGAGGCCAGCGGCCACCGACCTGGCGGTCCGGCTGCCGGCTGCCGTGGGCTGGACGATCGTGCGTCGACCGTCATGGGGATCGGCCACCCGACGGACGAGGCCCCGGTCGACCAGGCGCTGCAGGGTCTTGGTGGTGCCCCCCGACGTCTGTACCACCCAGCGGGCGAGGTCGCCGGCGGTCATGGACCGGTCGCCAGTGAAGGCCACACCGGCCAGCGCTCCGTAGTCCGACGTGGACAGGCCGGTTTCGGCGAGCGCGTCGGCCAGCCAGGCATCCAGTTGGCGGCCGGCCACGTAGGCCCAGACGAGGATTCCGGCGGTGGTCGGCTCGGCGCCGTCGGTACCATCGGTCAGCCGTTCGACCGCGGAGTCGACATCGCTGGGATGGTCGGGGACCTGGTCGTTCGGGGGGTTCACGAAGCCGAGGGTACATTGCACACCTCTTCCCAGGAAGATATCTTCCGAGGAAGGCAATAGTTCGATGTCCCGATCCGGAGGACGACCATGGCCAGCATCGACGAGATCGACCTCACCGACCTGGACGTCTTCGCCGAGCGGATGCCACACGACTGGTTCGACCTCCTGCGGCGGGATGCGCCGGTATGGAGGCATCCGGCCAACGAGGAGGAGCCCGATGGCTTCTGGGTGGTGTCCTCATATGAACACATCTCGGAGGCCCACCGAGTGGGCACCCTGTTCTCCCACCAGACGGGCCCGGGACGCAATGGTGCAGGAGGCATCGCCCTCAACGACATCGCCCCGGGTCGGGGCCCGGGCCTGCAGATGGTGATGACCGACCCGCCCCAGCACACCCGCTACCGCAAGCTGGTCAACACCGGCTTTACCCCACGGATGATCAGGCGGATGGAGGAGGTCATGCGGCTGCGGACCAGCATCATTCTGGACAGGATCTGCGAGCAGGGTTCGGCCGACTTCGTGGTCGACGTGGCCGCCGAGCTCCCGCTCATGGCCATCGCCGACATCATCGGCGTACCCGACGAGGACCGGCACCTGCTCCTGGACTGGAGCAATCGCACCATCGGGGGGAGCGACCCCGAGTACATGGACGAAGGTGCCGAGGACGACCACGGCTCCACCTACGAGGGGGCCGTGATCGAGATGGCCATGTACGCCCACGACCTATCGGACCGAAAGCGGGCAGAACCCGACGACGGCCTCTGGACCGTACTCACCACGGCGAAGGTGACCCTGGACGACGGCACGGTGACCGAGTTGACGGACCTCGAGCGGGACCTCTTCTTCACCCTCCTGCTGGTGGCTGGCAACGAGACCACCCGCAACTCCATCAGCCTGGGAATCATGGGGTTCATGGACCATCCCGACCAGTGGGGTCGGTTGACCGGGGGAGCGGAGATGGACGACGTGGCTGTCGACGAGGTGCTGCGCTACACCAGCCCGGTGAACTTCTTCCGACGGACGGCCACCGAGGACACCGAGCTTGGGGGCCAGCTCATCCGGGCTGGCGACAAGGTCACTCTCTGGTACGCATCGGGTAATCGGGACGAGGCCGTCTACGAGGATCCGCACCGACTGGACCTGACCCGCAGCCCCAACCACCACCTGGCCTTCGGTGGCGGCGGTGCGCATTTCTGCCTGGGAGCGAGCCTGGCCAGGCTGGAGCTAAAGATCATGTTCGAGGGACTGGCCCAACGGATGCCCGACATCGTGGCGACCGGGCCGGCCGACCGCCTGAGGATGAACTTCGTAAACGGGATCAAGCACCTGCCGGTCGAGTTCACTCCCTCGAAACCTGTGCTGACGGCCTGAAGGTCCCGCCGGCGGGGCCTGGTGCTCTGGGCGCGTTAGCCGGTCTACCTAGAGCCGGTCTACCTAGCGGGTGGTGCCTGGCTGATTACGGAACCGAACGCCGTCGGGTCGATCCTCCCCACAGCGTTCCAGGGCGGCCGCCCAGGCAGGCGAGGCACCCAATGCCGCACGGAGCCCCCGGATCAGCATGCGGCCCCGGGTGATTGCTCCCCGACGCGGCCGGAGGCCGATGGCGGCCAGGATCGGCGGCGGCACCGTGGCCACAGCGGCATCGTGGATGATCCGATAGGCGACCTGCACGGGCGAGGAGAGCGGTGGTCCGGCCAGGAAGGCGATGGCTTCCTCACCGGCCGGCGACAGCCCCAGCGACGGGTGCCCGGCCAGCCAGTCGGCGAGGCCTCCTGCGGTGTCGGGGAGGGGGGCGGCGCCCATCCGCCGGCCCAGGCGAACCTGCTCGGCCACGTAGGCGTCCGCCGCCTCGTCGGAGAGGGCGACGGGTCCGTAGGTGCGGTGCGCCACCAGGAACGAGTCCACAAGGGCGTTGTGCACCCATGCCGCCATCTCCGGGTCGGCTGCCGAGTAGGCCAGCCCGCGGTGTGAGGTGCCCGCCACCGGACCGTGCATCCGGCCCACGAAGGCGATGGCTGCATCGACCTCGGGGACCGATCCGTAGGAGGTGGCGGTCACGTAGGAGGCGGTGCGTGACAGCCGACCCAGGGGGTCGTCCCGGTAGGACGAGTGGTCGCCGACCCCGGCGGCCACCTCGGGATGGGCGGCCTGGACGAGCAGGGACCGGACCCCGCCCACGAACGTCGAGCAGTCGCTCATCACCTGCCAGGTGACCGAGTCCGGTCCGAAGAGACCGAGGTCGCCGGGATGGGAGAAGGTGTCGGCCAGCGGATCGGGGGCGTGGCTGAAAAGGCCTACCGCCGCCTCGGTGACCCGGCGGCGCCATGCCGACCGGTCGGTCGGCCCACCGCTCATCGGAGGCGCGTGGAGGGCGTCGATGCCAGTCCGTCTCCGGCCAGTTCGGCGACCGCCGGGACCGGAACCGGATCAGCGAACAATTCGGGGTCGTCGGGTCGGAACCCGAGGCTGTCGGAGTCCGACGTCCACCAGGACGCCTCCAGGGCTATGCCGTTGACGTCGTGGAAGTAGATCGAACGGAGAATCCGGTGGTCGACCACCGGTGTGACCTCGCACCCGGCCTTGACCAGCCGCCGTTGCAGGGCAATGAGCGCCGCCTCGTCGTCGACTCCGAACGCCACGTGGTCGAACTGGATGGGCCGGGGCGATGGCGCCCCTGCCGGCTTCGAGAACGTGGTGGCGCCAGAGACCTCGAAGAAGGCGATGGTGTTCCCCGGTCCCAGCCTGAAGAAGTAGTGCCGCATCGGGCCTGCCCGGAGGGTGGCCACGAGCGGCATGCCGAGCACACCCACGTAGAAGCGCACCGTGGCGTCCATGTCCGGGGTCACCATGGCGAGGTGGTGGACGCCGCGCCAGTCGGGTGCTGCTGGCAGCCCGCCTGTGCTCATGCCATGGATTGTCGCAGGCCGGGAGCGCCTGTCGCCACCGGGTGGCCGGTCGGGAGCGGGGCGGTGGTCCCGTGTCACGGGTCGACGGTCGGTCCGTCCAATCGGCGGATCCGGTCAATCGCCGGCATCGGCCTCCGTGGACCCGTCCCCGGTGGGTTCGGCGGGAGCCGGTAGGCCGACCTCGCCTTCCCGGAGCAGCAGGAACTCGATGCGTCGGTTGGTCGCCTTGCCGGTCTTGGTGATGTTGTCGGCGATGGGGTCGGTGTGTCCCATGCCCAGGGTCACCAGGCGCTCGGGTTCGACGCCGCGGGCCAGGAGCTGGGTGCGGACAGCCTCGGCCCGTATCGCCGAGAGGAGGAGGTTGTCGCCGGGGACCTTCTCGTCACTGTCGGTGTGGCCGATGATCTGGACTCGGATCGCCGGCTCGAAGAGGAGGAAGTCAGCCAGCCGGTCCAGCGTGGGCACCGACTCGAGGGTGATCCGGTCGCCGCCGCTCTCGAACTGGATCGACGGATGAGCCGCCACCGTACTCAGGCGGGACTGGAGGACGAGGTCGGCCAGAGCGGCGGGCAGGTCGGGCGCCGTTGTCGTCGTGACCGTGTCGACGACCGGCGGCGGCACGTAGAGACGGTTCTGGACGCTGATGACATCGGCCTGGGCGAAGGCCACGCGCTCGGCGGCCTCCTTCAACTCGGATGTCGCCACCCGACCCTCCAGGATGACCATCCAGTCGACGACCCGGACCTTCACGGTCGGGAGCCCGGCCTGGACCATGGACCCCTGGACCGTCGCCAGGAGGTCCTGTTCCGTGGCACCGTCCTCCGCAGGGCCGGTGCTGCCCAGGGCGATCACCACGAAGATGGGGACGAGCACGACGAGGGCGATCCAGGTTGAGCGGCCGCCGAACAGGTTGAGTGGGGTGGAACGGCGGGCCCGGGGGAAACGACGTCCGAGGCCGAAGGCCGGGCCGAAGTCCCGGCTGCGGCGGTCGCGCGGGTCGCGCAGGCCACCGGTCACCATCGGATCCCGATCGTCGTGCGCACGCAGTCAGGGTAGGTCGGGAGCCTGGGTCCGGGGGTCGGGCAGGCCTCGTCGACAGTGGGGCCGGCCGGGCTACATATCTGCCAGGGGAGCGACGACCGTCTCGCCGAACTCGGCCAGGGCCTCGGCGGTGTTGCGCAGGAACATGAACGAGGGCACCACCACACGGCTGACCCCCTTGGCCGCCAGCGACCCTGCTGCGATCAGGGGATCCTCTCCGGCCGTGAGGTCTCCGGCCCACGTAACCTCGATGGCGTCCGGATCGCGGTCGTGTGCTTCGGCCTCGCGGCGCATGACGTCCAGCAGGTGGTCCAGGTCGCCCTTGCCCGGCCAGAAGCCGTCGCCCAGTCGGCCGGCCCGACGGGCGGCAGCGTCGCTGTGGCCGCCGACCACGATGGGTACCGAGCCGTCTACCGGCTTCGGGTTGGACGAGACGCCGGAGAACGAAACGAACTCCCCGGCGAACGAGGCGCTGTCGCCGGCCCACAGGGTGCGCATCGCCGCCACGTACTCGTCGGTCCGGGCGCCGCGCCGCTCCCACGGGATCCCCAGGGCGTCGAACTCCTCGCGGAGCCAACCGACGCCGATGCCTAGGTCCACCCGTCCGCCGGTGAGGGCGTCCATGGTGCCCAGCTGCTTGGCCAGGACGACCGGGTTGCGCTCGGGGAGGATGAGGATCCCGGTGGCTAGGCGGATGGTCGACGTGTGGGCACCGACCCAGGTCAGCCAGGTCAGCGGGTCGGTGAGGTCGGTGTCGGGCGCCATCATCATCCGGCCAGAGTCGTCGTATGGGTAGGTGGACCCGTAGTCGTCCGGGTAGACGACGTGCTCGACGGTCCAGAGCGAGTCGATGCCCGCCTCTTCGGCCGCCGTGGCCAGGTCGATGCTGCCCTGGGCGGTGCCGAACGGGCCGATGTTGGCGAAGACGATTCCAATCTTCATGTGCTGTCGCTCCTCATGCGTTGCCGTCTCTCAGGTGTAGTCGATCGCCACGCGGGGTTCCCCCCGGATCGATGCCGTGGCACGGGTCCGGCGAGTCTGACCGCATTGTCAGCGACCCTGCCATTCGGGTGGTCGACGGTCGGTACGGGCCTGACGGCCCTCGTTGGCGTCGTCGGTGGAGGCGGCCACCAGGCGCATGGTCTCGCCGAATCGGACCGCTTCGGTCCAGGGCATGGAGCGGGTCCGGACCGCCACCTCCTTGGTGGTCCGGACGGCCAACGGGGCGGCCCGGCAGAGGCGGTCGGCCAGGGACCTGGCGTCGGCCATGAGCCGGTCGTGTGGGCTGACCCGCCAGACCAGGCCCATCGCCAACGCCCGCTCGGCGTCGACCGATTCGCCGGTCAGGAGGAGTTCCATGGCGTCGGCCCAGGCGATCCGCCGGGGGAGCCGGATGGCCCCGACGATGGTGGGTATGCCCAGGGTGACCTCGGGCCAGGCGAAGGTGGCCCGGTCGGAGGCCAGGACGAAGTCGCAGGCCACGACGGCCGTCAGGCCGTAGCCGATGCAGTGGCCGTTCACTGCTGCGATGGTGGGCTTGAACACCTCGAGGCCCGACTCGAACGAGTTTACGGTGGGCTTCTCCCAGAAGGTCCCCGGGAAGTCGCCCGCCGAGCCGCCTCCGTCGGTCAGGTCGGCGCCGGCGCAGAACGCCCTGTCCCCGGCTCCGGTGAGGATGGCGACCCAGGCCTCCTCGTCGGCCATGAACATGTCCCAGGCCGCGTTGAGGTCCCGTCGCAGGTCCCGGTTCACGGCGTTGAGGGCCTCGGGCCGGTTGTAGGTGATGGTGGCCACGTGCCCGTCCCGCTCGTAGGTGGCCGCCTCGCCGAAGGGACCGGCCCGATCGGTTCCGGAGTCGGATGGTTCCAGGTCGTCGTCTGCCATGGGACGACGGTAGTTCGGCGGCCGGAATGGCCGAAGCGGTCAGGAGTGCCCTAGAATCTGACGGACCGTCAGAAACCGTTGGAGAGCCGGACCAGGACATGATGACCAGCGACACCGTCCCCACCGATCCGTCGGCGGCCAACCGCACCGAGATCCCGCCGATCATCAGCGTCGATGACCACATCGTGGAGCCGCCCCACCTCTGGAAGACGTGGCTGCCGGCGAGGTACAGGGACCGGGGCCCCCGGATCGAGCGCCGCCGCCTGGGTGAGATGACCTGGGTGGGCGGGGCGAAGATGTACGAGTACGAGCTGGACGCCCCCGACGCACCGTGGTGCGACGTCTGGTTCTACGAGGACCTCGTGCACCCCAACAAGCGGCACGTGGCGGCCGTCGGCTTCGACCGCGACGAGATGACCATGGCGCCCATCACGTACGACGAGATGCGTCCGGGCTGCTACGAGCCGAAGGCCAGGGTGGCCGACATGACGGCCAACCACGTCGAGGCCTCGCTGTCGTTCCCGACCCTGCCCCGCTTCTGCGGCCAGACGTTCTACGAGGCCTCCGACCGGGACCTCGGCCTGGCCTGCGTGAAGGCCTACAACGACTTCATGGTCGAGGAGTGGTGCGGCGACTCCGACGGAGCGCTCATACCGCTGATCATCATCCCGCTGTGGGACGCGGACCTGGCGGCCGACGAGGTCCGACGCAATGCCGAACGGGGCTGCCACGCCGTGTGCTTCTCCGAGATCGCCCCCAACCTCGGGTTACCGTCGATCCACACTGGCTACTGGGACCCGTTCTTCGCCGCCTGCCAGGAAACGCAGACCACGGTGAACATGCACATCGGGTCGTCATCGAAGATGCCCGCCGCCTCACCGGACGCCCCGCCGGCCGTGGCCGCCACCCTCAGCTTCAACAACGCCATCGCGTCCATGAGCGACTTCCTGTTCTCCGGCGTGCTGGTGCGGTTCCCAGAACTGAAGCTGGCATACAGCGAGGGTCAGATCGGCTGGATCCCGTACATCCTGGAGAGGGCCGACGACGTGTGGCTGGAACACCGTGCGTGGGGCGGTGTGTCCGACCTCATACCGGAGCCGCCGTCCACCTACTACTACCGGCAGATCTTCGGCTGCTTCTTCCGGGACAACCACGGGCTGCGGTCCCTCGACGAGGTGGGGGTGGACAACATCACCTTCGAGACCGACTACCCGCACACCGATACGACCTGGCCGCACACTAAGCAGGTGGCCGAGGACATGATGGGACACCTTCCGGCTGACGCCGTATGGAAGATCGTGCGGGGCAACGCGGCCCGCATGCTGAGCCTGGAGATCGAGGCCTGCCCCGGTACCTGAACCGGGTCCCCGGCCCGCGGCCGGCTGTAGGTGGGTCCGTAGACTTCCCGACATGACGGATACCACGGTGCCCGGCGCCGAAGCGACGCCCGGGCCGGCCGGGCCGGCGGAAACCGTCGACCCGGCGGCAGGCGAGCGCCTCACCTCCCTCCTGCTCGAGCCGGACTGCGAGCCCGGCCTCTGGGCGTCGGTGGACTCCGGAGAGATGGACCACCTCGTCCCCGAGTTCCCGCTGCTCCGCATGGAGCAAGACCCGATCCACCGGCACAAGGACGTGCTCAGCCACACCATCGCCGTGGTCGGAAAGACCGAGCCCGAGTTGACCGTGCGGCTGGCCGCCCTGTTCCATGACATCGCCAAGCCCCGGACCCGGTCGTTCGAGCACGGGGACGTGACGTTCCGACACCACGAGGTGGTCGGAGCCCGGATGGCCCGGAGCCGCCTGACCGCCATGGGCTTCGACGAGTCGGTGGTCGACGAGGTTGCCGGTCTGGTCCGGCTGTCCGGGCGGTTCAAGGGCTACTCCGACGGCTGGTCGGACGCTGCGGTACGTCGCTACGCGCGTGACGCCGGACCGTTGCTGGGGCGCCTCAACCACCTGATCCGGTGCGACTGCACAACCCGCAACAGGGTGAAGGCGGCGGGCATCCAGGCCGCCATGGACGACCTCGAGTCCCGCATCGCCGAGCTGGCTGAGGCGACACGACGGGCAGCAGAACGGCCCGGCATGGACGGGGCGGCTGTCATGGCACACCTGGGGATCGGCCCGGGACGCCATGTCGGCGAGGCACTGGCCTACCTGCTGGCGCTCAAGCGGGACGAGGGGGACCTGGAACGGGCCGAACTCGAGGCCCGCCTCGAGACCTGGTGGGCAGGCCGTTCCTGATCGCCGTCCGGCAGGTCAGCCCGATCCGGATCCGGTGGACGCCGACTCGACGAACACCTCGCCGACCAGCCAATCGGACACCTCGGCCATCCCGTCCTCGGACAGGTGGACACCGTCGTCACGGGTGTGGCGCTCCCGGGCGGTGCCGTTGGCCCCGATGAAGTCCCGGTAGGCGACGGTCGTCACGTGGTCCAGGTCGGCGGTGGCCGCCCGGACCAGGTCGTTCAGCCCGTCGATCCGGTCGGGATGGTTCTGGGGGCGGATCTCCCGTCGGATGTGGGCCCCCTCCAGCCAGTAGACGTGTGCACCTGTGGACCCCAGCACCTGGCTGGCCAGCCGGTACTCGGACGATATGTACCCGTCGTAGGCCGGCACCCCGACCCAGACCCAGTCCACGCCCAGCGACGGGACCAACCGGTCGGTGACGTCCCAGGCCGTGACGTGGCCCAGCACCACGTCAGGTCGGAAGGCCTCGACCGCCGAGGGCCATGAGACCACGTCGGGCTGGAGCATGACGTGGGTGGGGACCGACTCGTTCCACGCCGAACAGAGCTCGCCGACCGGCCCCTCGTCGCCCTCGGGGACCCGCTTGAGGCCGTGGCGACCGACGACGCAGCCCAGGTGGGCCTCGTTCAGCACCACCATCCGCCCGGGGTTGTCGACGGCCCAGCCGCAGAGGGCCTCACCGATCTGGAGGGCCACCGAATCGCCGACCACCAGCACCCGGAGCCGCTCGTCGGACGGCGGGGGGAGTAGCCCCTGTTCCGTGCAGGGGCTGGCCGAGGCGGTAAACGACCCGCTCTCGGCCGGCCGGGTGTTGACCCAGAGCAGGCCGACGAGGATCAGTACCACCGCCGTGGCGCCGGCCGCCGTGCCGCTGACAACCGTCATCCTCCGCCCGACCAGCGGGAAGCGCCTCCGCATGACCGGCTGTTCCACGACGTAGAAGCTGGTGGCGGCCACGATGAACGTCATGGCCAGGTGCATCCAGATCAGGTTGTTGCCCTCGACCAACTCGACGCCCGGGACAAGCCGTCCGGCACGGGTCGGGGTGACCAGCAGGTAGATAGGCCAGTGGTAGAGGTAGAGGCCGTAGCTGATCTTGCCGACGCCGCGGATGAGCCTTGATTCCAGGAACCAGTGGAGGGGCCCCACCTCGGACCTGGCGGCCCCGTACCAGAACCAGCCGATGCCCACGCCCAGGAGGTAGGGCCAGTGGTCGAACGGGGCGTTGCCCCTGACCACGCTGACCACCGCCCAACCACCGGTGAAGATCCCGGCATAGAGGGTGCCGCAGGTCAGCCGACCGGCCCATGGCGCGTCGTCAGCCGACAGGAACGCCGGCAGGCGGGCATGCCATGCCCGTTCACCGGGCTGCGCGACGCCGTAGATCATCAGGCACGAGATGGCGGCGACCAGCAGGAAGCCGCCGTGTTCGAACATCCAGGCGTCCCGCTCCGAGATCTCGAAGATGGCCCAGGAGAAGAAGAAGGTCGCGAGGTACGCCCCCCCCACCCAGGCCAGCTGGCCTGTCCGGGTCCGGACCGGTCCGTACATCCGGACGGCCACGGCCAGGATGATGCCGGCGAACAGGGAATGGGCCCGGGTGTCGGTGCCGTAGTAGACGCGGGACGGGTCTCCCTGCCCTGGATACAGGTGCCCCATCCACCATGTGGAGAGCGCGGTACCGGCGATCATGGTGACCAGCAGCGCCATGTTGGCCCGCTTCCTGAAGAGCGCCAGCACGGTGATCAGGTACAACGGGGCGAAAATGTAGAACTGCTCCTCGATGGAGAACGACCACACGTGGCGGAGCGGCGAGAACTGGAAGTCCTCGAAGTACGAGACGTCGGAGAAGATCTCGTACCAGTTGGCGCTGTAGGTGAGGGTCGAGAAGATCGCCCCGGTCCATCGGGCGAGCTCGCCCGGCGGAACCCTCAGGACCAGGTAGATGGTCAGCATGCCGAGGCACACGAAGAGAGCTGGGAGCAGGCGTCGGGCCCGCCGCCCCGCGTAGGCCTTCAGGTCGATGCGGCCGGTCGCCTCGAACTCGTTCAGGGCGATCGAGATGATCAGGAAGCTGGACAGGGTGAAGAACAGGTCAATGCCCAGGATGCCGCCCGACACGGTGTCGGTGGCGGCGTGGTACAGGAGCGGGCCGACGACGACCCAGATGCCCCGGATGCCGTCGAGGCCGGGGATGTAGTTCAAGCGGGGACGTGCCTGATCGGCCATGGTCCCGTGACGCTACCGGGGGTGGCCGGAGCGTCGGGTCGCCACAGCCCCCGCCGTGGCCACCGCCACGGCCCCCGTTACGGACACGGTGTGAGCAGGCGCCAGGTCGTCGTGCCCGCCACGTCGCAGAACCGGCCGGCCACGACCGCCGTCGCGGCCATGTCGCCCTGCAGCACCGAGGCGTTGGGCTCGGACCAACCGTCGAAGCGGTCGGTGAGCACCAGCAGGTCGGCGGTGGCGAGCTCGACGGCAAGGTTGCCGCCCTGCCGATTGGCCAGGCCGGGGTTCATCTCCAGGTGCCGGCTGGCCGGGACCACGTCGGGGAGCAGGAAGTAGAGGAACGTGTCGCCGTAGTTGGTCCGTGTTAGGTCCACGGGCCCGACGAACACTCGGTCGCCCGGCCGCGTCAGGTGGTCGGCCATCGACACGACGGTGTCTATCTCGTCGGCCACCGCGGCGGCCGAGGTCCCGCGGCCCACGGGGAGGGTCCGGCCGTCGTGGACCACCGTGGCCGTCGAGGAGTCGAACGGCCGGTCGGTGAAGGTCTCGAAGGTGAACCGTCCGATGTGGTGGGGCGCCACCATGACCAGGCCCCCCAGGACTAGGGCCAGGGCCATAGGCGCGACCAGGGCGCCGGCACGACGGCCGAGCGGCGCGGTGGTGGCGTGGGCACGACGGCCGAGCGGTACGGCGATTGCGACCACGGCGACCGCCACCGTGAAGGTGCCCACGAACTTCAGGTGGTTCGGGCTGGGACGCTGCAGGGCCATCGGCACCAGGGCCACGGCCATGGCAACCATGGTGGCGAACCTGGCCCGGCCTGGCCCCCGCCAGCGACGGGCGACCAACACGAGCAAGGCGGTGCCGGCCAGCAGCAGCCAGAAGAGGGCGGCGATCTGGGCCGGCCGGTCCAACCCGGGCAGCCCGTCAGGGCCACGTAGCAGGTCGTCCAGGCGGGCGAAGAAGTCGCCGCTGTCCGACGGATTGGGAGGCAGCGGGAGCCGGCGGCCGGCCCGCAGCCGGAACATCGGATCTACGACCATGCCCTCGACCATGGAGCGTGGACCGACCAGCACCAGGTGGAGGAGGAACGGCGAGAGGCCGGCCATCAGGCCGGTCCCGAGTCGGGCCCTACGGTGTCGGGCGGCGGCGAGGAACGCCGGTAGCACTACCACCAGCACCGCCGGGACCAGCACCAGTTGGTGGAAGGCGGCCAGGCCGCAGAGCCCGGCACCGATCGAGGCGCGTCTTCCGTCGTCTCCCTCGAGCACCAGGGCCGTGCCGGCCACCAGCAGGCCCAGCCCGGTGATCCACGGATAGGCCACCAGTCCGAACGGGGCGATGACGGCCCACGAGGCCAGGGCGGCGCAGGTAGCGGTGCCCGGTCCCCAGTGCCGGCAGAGCCGGTGGATCCCCCAGAGGAGGGCCAGCCGGTAGGCCAGCCCGACGAGTCGCTCGACCACGACTGAGGTTCCGAGTGTCCAGAAGGCGCCGGCCACCGCCCACACCGTCCCGGGGGCGTAGAGGTACTCGACGTCGGCGTGAGGGAGGCGGCCGTCGAGGATGCCGGCGGCCACGACCAGCACGTTGGCCTCTTCCATCGCAGTCGCTCCCGTGCCCAGCATCCGGGCCAGCGGAATGGCCACGAAGAGCGCCGGGACCGCCAGCGATACAACCTCCACCGACCTCCGGACGGAGGGGCGTGGAAGGCGGAGGCGCCTGCGGCCGGGGGCATCCATGGCCGGAGAGTCTAGGAACCGTTAGGACGGTGGTCTGATCTACGGTCCCGGATTCAGCCCAGACGAGCCTTCGGTCCAGGGGTCCACTGCGAGGATCCGGGCCGCGGAGCGGATCGGTCGCTGGCGGCCCGCCCGGCCGACGGGTACCGTCGCACCTCCACGTCGGACGGAGCCGACGGCGAGCCTCCCGCGGCCCGTCGGCGGAGGAGGTGTGCTGTGAAGGCCTTTGTGTCGGAAGGCATCCGCAACGTGGTCCTGGTAGGGCCGCCCGGTTCGGGAAAGACCTCCCTGGCCGAGGCGATGCTCTACAGGGCCGGAACCCTCAGCCGGGTGGGCCGGGTCGAGGACGCCTCCACGGTCTGTGACCACGAGCCCGAGGAGAAGGAGGTCGGACACTCGCTGACCACTGCCCTGGCCACGTTGGAGTGGAACGACCACAAGGTCAACCTCCTCGACACCCCGGGAACGTTCGACTTCGCCGGCGAGGCGGTCGGTGCCATGGCGGTCGCCGACCTAGCCATCTTCGTGGTCGACGCATCCACCGGCCTCGACCACGCCACCATCGACCTGTGGCGACAGGCCGCCGACCGGAACCTGCCCCGGATGGTCTTCGTGAACAAGTTGGACAGGGAGCACACCAGCTTCGAGAGGGTGCTGGCGGACCTCCAGGCTGCGTTCGGTACCGGCGTGGCGCCGTTGGAGATACCCATCGGCGAGGCCGGAGCGTTCCACGGAATCGCCGACCTGCTCACCGACACCGCCTGGATCTACGACAGTGGCCACGCGGAGCTGGGTGAGATCCCCGAGGAGATGGAGGAGACGGAGCACCAGATCCACGACTCCCTGGTGGAGAACATCGTGGTGGCAGATGACGACCTGCTGGAGCGGTTCTTGGATGGAGACATCCCGACATTGGAGGAGCTGGAGACGGTGCTGGGCCGGGGCGTTGCCGCCGGCACGGTGTTCCCGGTGGTATGCGGATCGGCCACCATCCCGATCGCCGTGGACAGGTTGTGCAACTTCATCGTCGAGGTCGGGCCATCGCCTCTGGACCGTCCACCGGTGACGGTTGTAGTCGGGGGCCGTGAGGTCGAGGTGGTGCCCGATCCGACCGCAGACACCCTCGTCCAGGTCTTCAAGACGGCCGTCGACCCGTACCTCGGCCACATCTCGTACTTCCGTGTTCTGACTGGGACGGTGAAGCGCGACATCCACCTCACCAACGGACGTACTGGCGACGACGAGCGCCTCCGCAACGTCATGAGCCTGCAGGGAGGCGAGTCGGTCGACGTGGACCGGTTGCCGGCCGGCGACATCGGAGCTGTGGCGAAGTTGCAGGCCACGCTGACCGGCGACACCCTTTCCGCTGTCGGTAGGGCAACCGCCCCGGCCATCGGATTTCCGTCACCGATGCTGGAGATGGCGGTCACGGCACGGGTCCGCAACGACGAGGACAAGTTGGCCAACGCCCTGCACCGCCTCGTGGACGAGGACCCGGTGCTGACGGTCACCCGCAACTCCGAGACCCGCCAGACGCTGCTCGGTGGACTGGGGGAGACCCACCTCCGGAACGTGATGGCCCGCCTGGAGCGGAAGTTCGGCGTCAAGGTCGACACCGATGACGTGCGCGTCGCCTATCGCGAGACGATTACGGCGAAGTCCTCGGCCGAGGGAAAGTACAAGAAGCAGAGCGGTGGACACGGGCAGTTCGGCGTCGCCTCCATCCGGATCGAGCCGCTGCCCTCTGGGTCCGGCTTCGAGTTCGCCGACGAGGTGACCGGTGGGGCTATTCCCCGGCAGTTCATCACGGCCGTCGAGGCGGGCGTCGCCGAGGCCATGTCCCATGGGGGATCCTCGGGCTATCCGGTGGTCGACGTGAAGGTAGCCGTGTTCGACGGCAGGCACCACTCGGTCGACTCCTCGGAGATGAGCTTCAAGATGGCCGGCCGGTTGGCCTTCCAGGAGGCTCTGAGAGGTGCCCGCCCGGTGGTGCTGGAGCCGGTTGTCGCAGTTGAGGTGACGATTCCCTCGGACTGCCTGGGTGATGTCATGGGTGACCTGTCGTCACGTAGGGCGACCGTGCAGGGCTCGGAGGTGGACAGGTGGGGGGCCCAGGTGATCAGCGCCATGGCCCCGGAGGCCGAGATGCTTCGCTACTCGATCGACCTGCGGTCCATCACCGGCGGTCGTGGCCGCTTCACCGCACGGCACGACCACTACTCCCGGGTTCCGCCCGGCGTGGACGTTCCGGCGCCTCCCGAGGGCTGAACCGGCTGACTGGTCAGGAGTCGGCGGGGATTGCGGTCGTCTCGGTGTCGGCACCGGAGCGCAGGACACGGCCCGGCAGCTTCCCGGTCGGGGTTCCGTCCACGACCGTGCAGGCGCCGTTCACGTAGACCCTCTCGACCCCGATGGCATCCGCGTACAGCCGGGGACTGTCGCCGGGCAGGTCGTTGCGCATCTGGAACTCGCCGGCTCCGACGGTCTCGGGATCCAGGACCACCAGGTCGGCGTGCCAGCCCTCTGCTATGCGGCCCCTCTCCCTCATGCCGAAGAACCGTGCCGGGACGTCGGTCATGTGGGCGATGGCGCCCTCCAGGGTGGCCAGCCGCCGGCCGCGCAGGCAGTCGGCCAGCCACTGGGTGGTGTAGCTGGCGCCGGCCATGCGATCCAGGTGGGCGCCGGCGTCGGACCCGCCGATCATCACGTGGTCGTGGTCCCAGGCGGCCTGGCGCATGAGCCAGCTGGCAGGGTCATCGTCGGTCGGACCGGGCCACAGAACTGTTCGCAGGTCGTCGGCCAGGACGATGTCCAGCAGGGTGTAGAAGTCTCGCTGGCCACGTTCCCGGGCGATGTCGCCGACCAGCCGGCCCTTGAGGCCCTCGTTCGTCTCGGAGAAGGTGTCGCCTATGCGGTACAGGCCCCAACCGGTGAGGCGGGAGAAGACGCCAGCGTCCGGTGAGGCCGCCCGCTGTTCCAGGAACCGGCGGGTCTCGGGATCAGTCAGGGCGGCCACCTTCTCCTCATGGTCCAGGTTCATCACGTCGCCCCAGTCGGGGAGCGAGTAGAGCGCACAGAACGTGTGGAAGTGCATGTTCATGCCCACGAGGACGGGCATGGTCAACGCCACTGCCCTGCCACCGGCTTCCGCAACACGGTCACAGGCGGCGAGCTGCTCGCGGTAGTCGTCTGGACGCGCCGCATCGATGGTGAGGACGTTCCAGTTCACCGGTCGTCGCGCGGCCAGCGACATGCGGGCCATCAGGTCGACCTCGTCATCGCGGAAGCCGTTCATGCATCCGTCGGCCACCCACTCCAGGGTGGTGCCCGGGTAGTCGGCGCACACCTCGCAGAGTGCGACCACCTCGTCGACGGCAGCGGTCCGCGACGGCACGGGCATACCGTCGCCGTCGCTGTGGGTGAACGACCTGCTGGTCGAGAGGCCCAGCCCGCCGGCCTCCAGCGACTCGGCCAGGAGGCGCCGCATCTGGTCCAGCTCCGCGGGCGTTGCCTCACGACTGACGGCGTCGTCCTTCATGACCGTACGGCGGATGGCGCTGTGGCCGACCATCCCGGCCACGTTCACGCCGAGGTTTCCCTCGAAGCGGTCCAGGAAGCTGCCGAAGGAGCGCCAGTTCCAGTCCACGCCCTCGGCCAGTGCCGCCGGGGACATGCCCTCCACCTTGACCAGCATGGCGGCCAGGTAGGCGGCGTCCGAGTCGTCGCCGAGGGGGGCGATGCTGAAGCCGCAGTTGCCCATGACCACGCTCGTGACGCCGTGCTGGCTGGACGGGGTGGCGTAGGAGTCCCAGAACAGCTGGGCGTCGTAGTGGGTGTGGGGGTCCACGAACCCCGGGCAGACCACCAGTCCGGTGGCATCCACGATCTCGGCGGCATCTGCCCCTGTCAGGTCACCGACCGCCGCGATGCGGCCGTCGGCCACGGCGACGTCGGCCGGTACTCCCGGGGTACCCGTGCCGTCGACCACCAGGCCGCCGCGTATCAGGAGGTCGTACATGGACGAGAGGGTAGCCGTGGCGCCGATCCGATTCCTGACGGAGCGTCAGGTTTTCGGTGCCCGTTGGACAGCGCCCACGGGTCGTCAGCCGGGCGTCGGTGGGCGAGGACCCAAGGGTGGGCGAGCCGATCGACAGGCTGCTGGCCAACCTGACGTTGGCGGAGTTGGGGTCCGAAGCCAGAGCGCTGGGCACGGCCCTGGTAGCTCCCGAGGTTCTCTAGAGGGACGGGAACAGCTCGGCCATTCGGCGCCGGCCGGGAACTTGAAAGCGTTTCCATCCGGACACCCTTCTGACCATCCGGTCCTAACCGGCACCCGCGCGAGGACGTGGAGCGTTGTTTGGCGCGTTACTCCCAAACCGGTCATCCTCGCTGGCAAGGCAATCGGTGGGGCCTTCTCAGCCTTTTGGGTTCGGGCGGCGTCGGGGCGGTTGTTCCATCGAGTTCTTCCGAATCCTCGGGCAAAGGCGAGCTAAAGGGGAGTTCACCTAGGTGCGATGCTGGGTTGATGCGCTGGGGGATTGTCGGACACGGAAGGATTGTCTCTAAGTTCCTTGACGCGGCTCGAGGCGTCGGCCACGAGGTCGTGGCGGTCACCGGTCGCGAGGCCTCGAGGGCTGCCGTCTTCGCAACCAACCACGGAATTGGCTGGGCGGGCGACAAGCCGACCGACCTGGTTGGCGAGGTGGACGCCGTCTACGTTGCCACCCCGCACAGCAGCCATCGCGACGTCGCCCTAGTTCTCCTAGGGGCTGGAGTGCCCGTGTTGTGCGAGAAGCCGATGGCCGTCAACGCGTTGCAGGTCCGACAGATGGTCGAGGTTGCTCGGTCATCGGGGGCCTTCCTGATGGAGGCCATGTGGACTCGGCACCTCCCCGTCTTCAGGGTGTTCCGGAGGTGGATCGACGAGGGTCGCCTCGGCGAGATCGAAATGGTCGAAGCGAGATTCGGGTTCAGTGCCCCCTACGAGCCGACCAATCGGCTCTGGGCACCGGGGTTGGCCGGGGGCAGCTTGCTCGACGTCGGGATCTACCCGCTGACCCTGGCCGAACTGGCGTTCGGCACCCAACCTGTCTCCTTCGACGCCGAGGCCGAGTTGTCTCCTGACGGCGTGGACGCACGCCTGTGCGTGGTAGCTGACTACTCCGCGGGTGGGTCGGCCAGGCTCAGCTCGGCGATCAATGCCGATCTTGTACCCAACGGTCAAATTACTGGCACCAAGGGAATCATTGAGATTCCGAACTTTTGGCGTGCGGAACGAATGGCACTCACCTCCCTGAGGGGCGAGAAAGTCGACGAAGCGCACGAACCGCACCAGGTCAACGGGTTCGAATACCAGATCATCGAAGCGGCCCGATGCCTGGAGGTTGGAGCGGTTGAGAGTCAGGTGGTCCCCTGGGCCTGGTCGGTTGCTATGGCTGAGCTGATGGACGAGATCCGGTCCCGAATCGGAGTCGTCTACCCGTGCGACAGGGAGCCCCTCTGATGGCGGGGTTGCCCCGGCCGCTGTCGATGGTGATCCAGGGCGCGACGCCTCTGTTCGGCGCGACCCTGGTTCCCGAACCGCAACGGCTCCTTGACGAGGTTTACGAATCCGGGGTCGACGCCTTCGACTCGGGACTGGTCTACGTCGACGAGGGAGGTACATGCGACGGACGCCTAGGCGCCTGGGTAGCCGACCGGGGCCTTCGCGAGGCTGTCACCCTCATCGGGAAGGGGTGCCATCCCGGGCCACCTGACTGGACCGCGTCCCGGGTCCGCCCTGAAGCGGTGGCCACTGACGTGGCGGCCACTCTGGACCGCATGGGAACAGACCGGCTCGACCTGTGGCTGTTTCATCGGGACGATCCCTCGGTCCCGATCAGTGAGTTGGTTGATGCCGTACAGCATCAGGTGGCGTCCGGCACGATCGACGCTTGGGGGGTGTCGAACTGGTCGACCGTCCGACTCCGGCAAGCCCTCGGTGCCGCCGATGCCTCGCCACCGATCGCCACCAGCCCCCAGTTCTCACTAGTTGATCAACTCGCCGAGCCGTGGCCAGGTGCCACCACCCTTACTGGTTCTGAGCGGGCCTTCGAACGGGCATCGCTTGTCGAGACTGGAATCACCGTGATTGCCTGGTCGCCGCTGGCTGGCGGCTACTTGACCGCCTCCCACCAGCCAGGGTCGAAGGCTGACGCAGAAACGAGCCGGTGCTACGACTCGTCGGACAACCGACGCCGGCGCGATCGCTCCCAAGAGTTGGCTGCTTCGCGGGGTTGCAGTCCGGAACAAGTGGCCATTGCCTACGTGATGGCCTCGCCGTTGCGCGCCCATGCTGTGTGTGCAGCGCGTAGCGGTGCAGAGGCCACGGCGAACATCGAGGCTGCGGCGATGGATCTCACCAGTGAGGAGCAACGGTGGCTCGAACAGGGCGACTGATAGTCGACGGCCATTCTAGGAATCACTCAGTAGCGTTGCTAGAAGAACACTCAGGCGCCATGCACAGAGATCCCCGCGGAAGGTGCGGAAAGCAATGAAGATCGACGGGTTGCTGGCCGACCTGACGTTGGCGGAGAAGGTGGCGCTGATGGGGGGGCGTGACCTCTGGTCGGTGCAGCCGGTGGACCGCCTGGGCATCCCGTCGCTGAAGGTGACCGACGGCCCGAACGGCGCCCGCGGGACCGGCATGCTTGG
>Ga0208131_1000155_pt1 | contig 20695 bp, 19 predicted proteins | sample ETNtaG_14_FD_185781 | JGI IMG/M metagenome (GOLD analysis project Ga0208131, IMG submission 185781) | Marine microbial and viral communities from oxygen minimum zone, Eastern Pacific Ocean - ETNP201406SV73 (SPAdes) (version 2) | ecosystem: Environmental > Aquatic > Marine > Oceanic ...
CGGTTCTTATGGTCGGGCTGGGGAGATTTGAACTCCCGACCTTCGGTCCCCCAGATCGCTTAACCCCAAACCCCTGACCTGCGCAAACGTCCTAAAACGTGCTGTGACCTGCAGTTCTGGTTGATCACTGGTTCGCGTCGTTTCGCACTGTTTCGAGATGTCTCGCGGCCTGTACGCGGCCTGCGAAAGTCGTGGTTCTAGTAGATAATCGGCCCTGTCGCTGTCGGACCGGCGTCGTCGGGACCGGGCTGGGTACCAGTTGCAGTTCCACTGTGAGGTGCGGGCCCCCAGGCGTTCGTTTCCGCATCGCCTGGGCTGCATGCCCAGAAGAACAGAACGAAGTTGCCGATGCCGGTGAGGGCGAGGAGTTGCCACCATCCGCTGCGACCGGTGTCTTGGAGGCGACGGGCACCGAGTGCCAGACCGGGACAGATCCAGGCCAGCATGTAGATCGACTCCAAGGGACCCAACTTGTCGGAGTCGAGGCTCCAGATGGTGGCGGAGACACCGCCGAGAACTAACCCGATGAGCACTGTGAGAAGGAATGGCCACCAGAAGTTGGGCCGTGTCGAGCGGCCCTGGAAGTCCGTGTACCGCCTCCACGCTTCGAGATAGTGCTTCACACGCTGCCCCTTGACTCCGGTTGCTAAGACGCGGACACGTTAAGCGCCGTAGCGGGCCAGGGTGCGGTCAGGCCTTATCCGACGCTTCCTTGTCGCCCAGCGGCTGCGGGCGAGTTCAGGCGTTGCGGGTGACGGTAATCCGTCGCAGGACGTCGGCGCCGTTCGCCAACACGTCGGCGAGCATCTCGGTGAAGAGTGCACGTGACCCAGCCACCCAGGCCTGAAGAGGAGCCTGCTGTCAGGGTGTGTCACCCCCGTGGCTGCCTGCGTGGAGGAAGCGGTTCGGCCAGACGAGTGCTGGTGTTCTAGGCGTCAGCCGTTCCAACTCGGCAACTGGCCGTTCTGGCCGGTGGAGTAAACGTTCGAGAGGTACCGCTGCCGAGGCGGTCGAGGTCGATCGGGGCGTTGCCCAAAGGGCGAGAAACATCAGGCCTCTGCCGGTTGCTCAGGGCGGGGGAGCGAATCGAGCAGCCGACCATGGTTGCCTGACGGTGCCACACCAAGGGTGCGAAAGATCGCCCAGTACAGTGCCACGTCGGCGGAGATCACCGGCTTGTCCACCTGGGCCTCGAGCTCTGACACGCGGGCCAGGGTGCGCTGGGGAAGACCATCGGGACGACGCCAGTTGGGCATGCCGTTCACGAGGATCGCTTCGGCCCGGGGTGCCGATTCCGCGACTCGTCGCATCGAATCCGACGCCAGATCGCCGGGGAAGATCCAGGTCCTGTCGTTGACAGTCTGCTGGTCGTCGTACCAGCCCTGGTCGACGAAGTTGCCCGCCCACACCACGTCGAGGCCGGCGCTGCGCAGGAACCGCACCACGCCGTCGCGCCAGTCGGGCCAGAAGTAGACCGAGTTCAAGGCCACCTTCGTGACACCCATCGCCTCGCATGCCTCTACCAGGCACAGCCCCGCCATGTGGAAGGGAGTTTCGTACCGCTCGCTCACCTCGCTGGTGAAGCGGCGGATGTCGTCGGCATCGGTGCCTCCCGCATGAACCCAGTTCGTGCCCACCTGGCCCACCACATCCGCCCCTGCGTTGGACATGCAGTGCACGACCTCGTCAAGAAGATGGAAGTTGTCGGCTCGCTGGGAGAGCTCGTGGGCATAGTCGGATACATGCAAGAGGCGGGCGTGAGCACCGACCGTCTCGGGCGAGATGCGCACGAAGTCGCTCACGGCGCTATCCCAGTCCTTGGGCGGCGATGTGAAGCCGACCTGGTGCGGGAACATCTTGAGGTCGGGGTTCTTCCATTTCTCCGGCTTCATCGGGGGCCCAGCTCGATCTGGTCCAAAACCGCGGTCATCGCGCCGCTCCCATCATCTGATCACGCACGGCGAGGAGGTCGTCGAGCTCGAAATATGAGTCTTGCACCAGCCGCGACGCTTCGGCCTGTTCGGGGCCGGCGTCGAAGAACGCGAGGGGCCGGGCCGGAAGTGCTTCGTCGATGGTGGGCGGGGGCGGGCCGGAGCAGCCGTAGAGGATGATCGGTCCGTCGATGGGTAGAAGAGGTAGGTCTCGGGGGATGTGGGCCTGGAACAAGGCGTACCCCTCGTAGTCGATGGCGTATCGCAGGCTCACGGGGTTGATCATGATGAGCAGGCCGACCTCAAGCCGAATCTGTCGTCGGCGCCGGTCGGTCGGGTCATGGCGCCATTGAACCTCATCGATCATACGAACCGGGGTGGGTGGCTTGTACGGATTCGACCGGCTCGCCATCGGACGTGACGCATCGATTGGCATCTACGGTCGGTCGTTCACCTCGACAGTGGTGGCGCTGGGCGTCCTCTGCGGTACTTTGAGCTCGTCCGATCTCCGCCGAGTCATTGGGTGTGACATGGTCGAGCTACGTTTCAAAGTCGGCGTCATCGTTCCTCCCAGGTACTTCGACACCGCGGCGGAGGAGCTCCAGACTCTCTCGCCGCGCATCGACGTGCTCCATACCCAGATGCGTCTGGACCAGACGTTCGACTACGAGCTCGACGAGATGGCCGAAACGGCCGGCGAGATCGAGCAATGCGCGGTGTCGCTCGTCGATGCGGGCGCGGAGGTCGTTCTGCAGCTGGGCACCCCGTTCTCGTCGGTTCACGGCTGGGAGCGCGGCTCCGAGCTCCAGCAGTCCATCAGCGATCGCCTCGGTGTGCCGTTCGAGATGATGGGGTTGTCGGTCCCGGCTGGCGTCCACGCCCTCAGGGCGACCCGAGTGGCCGTGGCGTGCGTCTACTACCCCACCGGCTACACCGCTCACTACTCCGCCTTTCTCACCGGAGCGGGGCTGGAGGTCGTGGGAGCGCGGAGTTTCGTCGACCAAGGTCTCTCCGACGATGTCGACACGGTGTGGGCCCAGTCATTCGAGGGGTTCGAGCCCGCGCTGGTGATGGACAGCATCATCGAAGTCGGTGAGCGCTTTCCCGAGGCGGAGGCGATCGTTGTGCCGGGCATTCCGGGGAAGATCCTCTCCCTCATCCCGGCGGCGGAGACGGCCATCGGCACGCCGATCGTCAGCTACTACGCCTTGTGGTGGAAGTGTCTGACCCACCTCCAACACCCTCCTGGCGGTCCGAGCGGGAACCTCTTCGCGTTGCTCAACTGACCGAGTGCGCTCGGCTACGTCAGCCCGCCGTGGCGGCGGCCTTGCCGGCTTGGCGGCCCTGGACGATGCACTCGGTGGTGGCCATCGAGCTGAGCCGGCACGCGCCATGGGTGCCGCCGGTGACCTCCCCCGCGGCGAAAAGGCCCGGAATGACCGTGCCGTGCTCGTCGAGCACCTGCGCCGATGCATCGATCATCAGGCCACCCATCGTGTAGTGGGTCTTAGGCCAGAGTCGGGCGGCGAGGAAGGGTGGAGACAGGGGCGGACATCCTTCGAGGATTGGCTTCTCAAAGGCCGGGTCGTGTCGCCGTGCGACCGCCGCGTTGAAGTCCTCGATCGTTGCCGTCAGCGCCTCCGTGTCAGTCCCGTACCGAGCAGCAAGGTCGGCGATGGAGTCGAACGCCTCGACGCTGCCCGACCGCACCGCCCGATCGACCGGGTGACCAGATGCAGTGACAGAGTCCTCGCACGCGATCGCCAGGCTGGGCCGGCCCCGCTCGAGCAGCGCGTCGGCCTTGACCTTCCGATCGCTGAGCTCGTTCACAAAACGTCGTCCGGTGGCCGCGTCGACGATGATGCCGTAGGGAAACGCGGTGAACGATGTGAAGAGTGGCGCAAGCCCATAGGCGCGCTCGTCAGGCGAGGTCCAGGGACCGAGCTGGGTCCATTGGAGATCGCGGGTTGCGGCGCCGATCCCCATGGCGGCCTGCATCACCTGGGCGGTCGTACCAGGGAGGTTGGTGGTCGCGACCGACGAGTCGAGCCGGTTGTCGTGGAGCATGCGGAAGGCGACATCGGAAGAGTAGCCGCCGGACGCGACGACCACGCCAAGTGCCGCGGCCACTGTGAGCGGCGCGCCGTCTGCCTCGACCTCGACGGCGGTCACCCGTCCGTTGTGGACCACGAACCGATGGGCAGTGTGTCGGGTCAGCACGTCACCATCGAGGCGCCGAAGCTCCGTCTCCAGGGAGCCGACGAGGGCCTTGCCACCGCCCACAACGCCGATGCATTGCGGCCGGGAGTGACCCCCGAAGCGCTCGACGGCCGGGTGGAACGCACAGCCGATGTCATCGGCCAGCCACCGGAATGCATCGGCGGAGCCTTCGGCGACCCTCCGAGCCCAGGCCTCGTCGTTGTGGCCGAGGCCGGCCTCGAGCATGTCGGCGACCAGGAGCTCAGCGGTGTCGTCGATCCCCATCCGGGCTTGCTCGTCGGTTCCGGCGGCCGCGAGGATCGCGTCGCTGATGCGGGAGTTGCCGCCCGTGTAACCTCGCTTCTCGACAACCACCGTGCGAGCCCCGGCCCGGAGGCTCTCGATGCCCGCCGCCAGTCCGGCAAACCCGGATCCGACGATGACGACATCGTGCTCGGCCGCCTGTCGCGCCATCAGGCGGGAGTCCAGCCTCGTTCGCTGACCAGGTCGGCGAGTTGGCGCACCGTCGGGTACTAGAACACCTCCCGAACCCGCAGCGCCCAGCTGTGGGCGTCGTTGAGGCGTCCGCACAGCTCGGCGGCCAACAGCGAGTGGCCGCCGAGGGCGGCGAACTCCTCGTCGATGCCAACCGTGGTGGGATCGTCGAGATCGAGCCAGGCAGCGTCGGTATACGCCGCATTGGGCAAGCCAGACGCCTGCTCGATCGGAGCACGCGCCGCAGCGATGCCTTCATCTCCGATAAGAGAGGTCACCATCTCTCTGGCTGTGGATCGATCCATCGCTGAGCTCCTCAATGATGTGTCGCGAAAGAAAATCAGCTCGACTTCTCAGTCGAGGAGCGTTTCCTCGAACGGAAAGCTCGTCAACATCTCATGGCCGTCCTCTGTAACGAGCACCTGCTGCTCGAGCTTTACTCCGTCGGCTTCGCCGACCGCACCCATGTAACTCTCGACGCAGATGACCATTCCCGGCTGCAGCGTCCCGTTGTAGAAGTTCACTCCACGGAAGCCGTAGTTGATGCGCGGATACTCGTCACACATTCCCACGGCGTGCATGATGCACGGGTAGGCCTGCTCGCGAAACTCCTCCGGCACGTCGAAGGCCAACTTCTGAATCTCCTCGAAACTGATACCGGGACGAACCAGTTCAAGGTTGGTATGGACTTCAGAGTACGCCAAGCGGTACAGCTGCTTCTGACGCAAGCTCGGCTTCGCTGGCCCGCAATGGAACGTCCGTGAAACATCTGCAAAGTAGCCCCATGGACCCATCATGTCGGTGTCGAATGCGACGAGATCGCCCGACTCCACCCGGCGTTGAGAGGCTTCCTGCAGCCAGGGATTTGTACGTGGCCCAGAGGCCAGCATCCGCCCGTCGTGCCAAAATCCGTGATTGGCGATGTTGGTGTAGGTGAGAAGACCCCAGAGCTGGACCTCGGTGACACCGGGGCGAAGAATCTCCCGCATCTTCGCCATGCCATGCTCGGCCACGGCGATCGCCCAGCGCATGCAAGCCACCTCGTCGCTGTTCTTGATCACCCTCGCTGCCTCAGCGATCGGAATACCGTCGATGACCTCCAGGCCGCATCGAAGGAGAGCTTGCGTGAGGCTCGGGTTGACGAACTCGATCGCGACACGCCGATTGACACAGCCGATCTGATCCAAGAACCCGACGACATCCTCGGCCAGCAACCGCGACGCCTCGTCCTGTTGCGGACCAGCATCGAAGAAGGCCAATGGACGGGCTGCGCGAACTTCATCGACGGTGGTCGGTGGCGGGCCCGATGCCCCATGGAGAACGGTCGGACCATCAGCGGGATAGAAGAGGTACGTCTCTGGAATGTGGGCTTGGAACAATGCGTAGCCCTCGTAGTCCAACGCGTAGCGCAGGCTCAGCGGGTTGATCAAGATCAGCAACCCAACCTGGGCTCTCTCGATCTCCGCCCTCAGTCGTGATGTGCGATAGGCGCGCAGCCTGTCGACATCGATTTCAGGGGCCTCGCGAGAGTTCCGCAGATCGCTCCAAGTGTCGCTGACAATCAACTGGTCAACGCCGTCTGCCAAAGATCCCGTCACGTGGTCGCGTCTGGCTCCGGTTGCCGAATGTTGGGTCTGCTTCATGTGTGCGAGTCGTCAACCGGGCTTGCCAGGTTGATGCCCTGATCTTGCGACGTCGTATCGACGGTGACAACGATGTTTCCAACATGCTGCTTGATCTCAAATGCCTCCTGAGCAACCGCGAGTTCCTCGAGCGGATACGTCGCATGAAGCACCGGCCGAATCGCTCCCGCCTCGATCATGTCGACCACCCGGCGCATCGTGCCGGGCGGGCACACAGCCGTGCCGATGAACCTCAGGTCTCGATAGATGAGATGACGAAGATCGAACTCAACGAGCGGTCCCGAAATGGCCCCGCACGACGTGTACCGTCCACCGGCTGCCAGCAGTGGCACCAGCGAGGAGAACATCGAAGATCCAACCACGTCGGCGATGACATCGATACGGCCGTCCGGCGCAGCATCGACAACAGCGCTCGACAGATCGTCAACCCTTCGGTCGATCACAGAGTCGGCGCCGAGCGCCAGCAGCTGATGGCCCTTTGCAGCGCCCGCGATGGCAATGACCGTCGCGTCCCGCGCCTTGGCCAGCTGTATCGCAGCGGTGCCGACTCCTCCAGAAGCACCAGTCACAACCACCACCTCGTCACGCTGAACATCGGCTCGTCCCAGCATCGTCTCTGCGGTGGTATAGGAACAGGCGAACGTTGCCAACTCGGCGTCGCTGAGCGTGGAGCTGACCGGTACGACGTTTTTCGCAGGGACCTTCGTGTACTGGGCGAACCCTCCGTCGATCTCGGATCCGAGATAGCGCGCTCGGCTGAGGTCATTGGGATCGTCGGAATCGAGAACCCAAGGATCGATCATCACTCGCCGATTCAACAGGCCTCGATCGACCCCTTCTCCAAGCGCCGCCGCCGTCCCTACGACGTCAGCTCCCTGGATCCGCGGGAACGTCAAGGGTTGACCAGTCCACGTCGCGTCAGCTCGCAGGGAGTCGATCCCAGCGTCACTCGCCGAGTGGTTCGTCGTCCCGTCAGTTACCGCAGCTGCGTACCAGGCAGTCCGGGTGTTGATATCGGTGTTGTTCAGTCCGCACGCATCAACTGCAATGACGACCTCGCCTGGCCCTGGAACGGGGGTTGGCGCATCGCTTCGCCACTCAAGCTTGTCGACGCCGCCATGACCGACGAGCAGCATTGCGTTCATGTAGGTGGGCAGGGTCGTCATCGGAAACCTGCTCGCATTGACCGCTGAAGCTCACACATCGGCATCCCTCCGTGGTCGGACAACCGGGCGACGGTGGGGTGGGCAAAGATCTCGATCACCCTGAGCGTCCAACCGAACCGATCGTTCAAGCGCCCGCACAGTTCGGCCGCGAGCAGCGAGTGCCCGCCAGCGGCGAAGAAGTCGTGGTGGATGTCGACCTCATCCACGTCGAGCACCTGCCCCCAGATGTCCGCGATCGCCTCGTCGAGTTCGTGGCGAGGTGGCCAGGTGTCCCACAACCAGATATGGGTCGTACCTGTCAGCTCCGTTGCTTCGATGAGAGTCATCACGCTGGAGCGAACCCGGGAATGAAGACCCCCGGCGCAACTTCTCGCGAGAGGAACTCCATCGGCGCATCGCAGGCGAGGTCAGCCGGTTCGGCGCCAGCGAGGGTGGCGAGCATGCGGATGCCTTCGGCCAGCTCAAGCATCAGCACGGTGTAGGGAGCCGGGAGTGGATAGCCGGCGAAGAACTCATGATGAAAGACGATCCACGACCAGAGTCGGGCCTGGCCGCTGGCTTCGCGCCAACTGGTTGGCGACTTGCACACCGAGCAGCGTTCGTCGACGGGCGGGTAGGCGAAAGCGTTGCATTGTTCGCAGTGCTGAAGAAGCAGCTTTCCGTCCGGCAGTGCCTCCCAGTAGGGCTCAGCCCACGGCTTGCGCGGAGGAAGGTAGTCGGGGTGAGGGTCGTGCTCGACAGGGCGATCACCGGGCTCGTTGGTCATCGCCACAACACACACCCTCCCGCCAGTGGTGTGACACACATGAAGCACGCCGTTGCCGCCCCTGCGACCTGGCGTTCCCCAGCTTCGCCTCTAAGTTGTGTCACCGCTTCGGCCACGAGGTTCATTCCCTGCATGTATGCCTCCGAGGTGTGCCCGCCGCTGGTGTTCAACGGCAGCGAACCCGATCGTGTGATGTTGCCCTCCTCGACGAAGCGGCCGGCACTGCCTCGTTCGGTGAACCCGAACCCGTCGAGGGCGAAGAGCACCGATGGGGTGTAGTTGTCGTAGATCTGAATCAGGTCGATGTCAGCGGCTGTGAGGTCGGCCATCGCAAACATCTCGGCCGCTGCGTCCTGAGACTGGCGGAAGTAGAAGTCGGGGGCGCTGTAGTGAGTACCTTGCCGAGCCGAAGCCGCCAGCCCACCGATCGACACCGCGCGCCCCGCCGAGTGCTCGGCGGTTCTGCTGAGAACCAGCGCAACTGCTCCGTCGTTCACCATGCAGTAGTCGAACAACCTGAGGGGATCAGCGATGTAGCGAGCCGCGTGATAGTCGTCGGCGGTGATTCGGTTTTGATACACCGCTCGACTGTTCAGGTTGGCATTGCTCCGGTTCGAGATAGCGATCTCGCGCAGTGCTGCTCCGCAGTCGCCGAACTCGTGGCTGTATCGACGGGCCATGAGCGCCGAGTGCGCCCCAGGGCCTCCCGTCGCGTGCATTGCCTCGAATGCCGTGTTCGCGCCTGGCGCAGCCGAGTCGGCGTAGCTCGCGAGCTGTGAGAGAGCCAGAACCACCACAATCGCATCTGCGGACCCGACCGCAAGCGACTCAGTGGCCTGAAGCAGAGCAGGGACAACCCAGCGACCACCAGCCGGATATTCGGCGATGACGCGCAGGTCTTGCATCGATTCTCGAAGCGCGAGCTCGTCCCACAGGAGGTTCATGGTCATCAGTCCGTCGATGTCGGAGATGTCGAGCTGACAGTCTTCGAGGGCCAGCCGGATGGCACGACTCGCGAGCTCGAGGGGCGCCACTGGTTGCCCCGTTGCTCTCAGGGCTGCGTAGTCGGTCGAACCAACACCGATGACCGATGCTGCGCCTCGCAGGACGTGGTTCCGGTCAGCCACAGTCGGTGTCGCGATCGGTGCGATCGAGCAGTTCGGCGCGGATCTCCGCGCTGTGTTCACCCAACATCGGTGCGCGCGACTTCACGCCGGCTGGCGTCGATAGGAACCGGATCGGTACGCCTGCCACCCTTCCTGGTTGTGACGAACCTGGGTGTTCGACTTCGACGATCATCTCGCGCTGGCGGAGGTGGGCGTCGTCGAAGAGATCCTTGGCCGACTGCACCGGGGCGACAGGCACCGTGTCGCCGACGGCTTCGAGGACTTCGGCGCGGCTGCGTGCCTTGGTCCACGCCAGAACGATCTCGTTGGCTTCGTCATCGTTGGCCAGCCGACTCTCTGCGGTCGCGAATCGTTCGTCGAAGCCGAGGTCTGGCTGGCCCATCGCCGCGGCGAGCTTCACCCACTCGTGGTCGAACACCGCCGAGATGCACACGAACCCGTCTGTGGTCTCGAAGGTGTTATAGAGCGACCACAGCGGATGACGATTCCCGACCGAGAGCGGGTCGATACCGGTGTAGCCGTACTGGTACACGATCCGCTCGCACAGCGACACCATGGCGTCGTACATCGCGATGTCGACGTATTGGCCTTGCCCTGTGCGTTTTGCCGACAAGATCGCGCTCACCACGCCTAGTGCAGTGAGGGCGCCAGGGAAGATGTCGCCGACTCCTAGTCCTGCCTTGGTTGGCTGTCCTTGCGGTCCGGTGACACTCATGAACCCGCTCATGGCCTGAGCGGTGTAGTCCATGGCGGGACGGTCGTTGAGCTCGGTTGCTCCGCTTCGTTTGTCGCCGAAACCGCGAAGCGAGGTGTAGACGAGCGACGGGTTCACCTCGTGGAGCTGTTCGTAGCCGACGCCGAGGCGTTCCATGACGCCGGAGCGGAAGTTCTCGACGACCGCGTCGGCAGTCTCGGCCAGGGCGAACAGCTCGCATCTGCCCTCGGCGGTCTTGAGGTCGAGAACAATGCTGCGTTTGCTCCTATTGACGCTTTGGAAATATCCCCCGTAGTGCCGCTCTTCGTCGTCGGGTAGATGTGGGCCGACCTCACGCATGGGGTCACCGGTCGGGCTCTCGACCTTGATGACATCAGCCCCCATGTCTGCAAGCAGCATCGTGCAGTATGGTCCAGACAGCATCCAGGTGAGGTCGAGAATTCTGATCCCCTCGAGTGGACCGTTCGACGAATCAGTTGCGCCGGTCTCGATCATTGCCCCATCAGTTTCTGAGCCACCCAGTGCTGGATGTGGTGCGAACCGTGTTCGCTGAGCACCGTGTGGTCTGCGTCGACCATCAGTCGCCCGTTTCCGAAGCCGCGGCTGTGCAGGCCACGCTGGACGCCCTCACACACGGCAAGATCCTCTGGCTGTGTGTACTCGGCCCTGAACCGGAACAGCTCGCGTTGATGATCGGTTGGCTCCGCTGTTGGCAGGTACCAATTTTCGACGAACTCGCAATGGTCGGCATCGATTGGTCTCCACTGTGCCGTCATGAGGTAGCCGCCGTGCACGATCTGAATTCCAAGATTTGGCAGCAGCGTCCAGCTTGCCTGCTCGTCGATTCCGTTCGCATCGCCCTCGGTCGAAGCGGTTTCCACCATGGCTGCCCTGAGCTTCATTCGCTGTCGTTGGTACAGCGGCTTCAACTCGATGCGGAATGTCGTGAAGTCGATGTACTCGGTTGCCAGAGGCTTGTGGACGATCTGGCAGTGGTAACACTCCGACCAGTTCTCGACGGCGATCTTCCAGTTGCACCTCATGATGTGGTGATCGCGATGGGCGTGGACGAGGTTGTCGCAGTCAGGGACGAACGACCTGATCTCTTGGTCCAATCCATCGGCGGCATGAGCAAGCGATGGTGCTTCGGTGTCGAGGTTGATGAAGATCAAACCCGCGAGTGTTTCCACTCCGACCGGACTCAACGAGTAGTCGTCTTTGGAGAACTGACTGACTTGATCGGCGTTGCGAACCCCGACCAACGTTCCATCGAGGGTGTATGTCCATGCGTGGTACGGGCAGGTGATTCGAGCCACCCGACCTGCATCGCAGAGCAGATCGTGGCCGCGGTGGCGACAGACGTTGTAGAACGCGCCGATCTCGCCTTTGTTGCCTCGCACAACGACGACGCTCTGATCGAACACCGAGGTGGTGAAGTAATCGCCGACAGCTGCGACGTCGGACACGTGACCGACGAAGATCCAACTCCGAAAGAAGATCTGTTCACGTTCGCGGTCGAACATGGAAGGATCCGTGTAGAACTGCGCCGGCAAGGACTTCGACAGCGCTGAATCGGCAGAGAAACCGAGGTCGAACGGGTCGACGATGTGTTCTGTTCCACGCAGCACTGTCTTATCCCTTCGGATACGACTCGGCGTCGGAGTACGGGAACCACCAGAAGTCCTGGGCGCTGCAATCGGGGTCGATCCAGATGAGCTTCGTCGACCGAAATGTTTCGAGCCCTTCGTTGCCGAGCTGGCGACCCATCCCACTGCTCTTGGTGCCACCGAACGGACCAGCGTCGTTGTCGAGCAGTGGTGCGTTGACCCAGACCATTCCTCCGTCCAGCTCCTCCGATGCGCGGATGGCCTCCTTCATGTCGGTCGTGTACAGACACGCGCCGAGACCGAATTTCGAGTCGTTGGCCAGCGCCAGCGACTCGTCGAAGCTGCTCACTTTGCAGATCGGGGCCACCGGCCCGAAGCTCTCGCTCCGGAAGATGTCCATGTCCGGCGAGCAGTCGGTGAGAATGGTTGGCTCGACGAACCAGCCCTTTTCCTGATCGTCAGGACGGCCACCTCCGAGTGTCAGCGTTGCGCCCTGTTCACTGGCAGTGGCGAGAACACCTTCGTATCGGGTGCGTTCCCTTTCGGACACCATCGGGCCCATGTCGACGAGATCGAGCCCGTTGCCGACGCGGATGGCCTTGGCGTGGCCTTCGAGGCGCTCTACGAACTCGTCATGCACGTCCTCATGTACGAAGAAACGCTCGGCCGACACGCAGATCTGGCCGCAGTTCATATAGGCGGCGAAGGCCGCGCCCCTTGCCACGACATCAATGGGCGCTGACGGCATCACGATGAACGGATCGTTGCCAGAGGTCTCGATGAGCGTTGGTTTCATCATCTGCCCGCACGTGGCGGCGATGGCCCGGCCCGTCGGCACGCTGCCGGTGAACGCCACCATGTTGGTGTTCTCGTGTTCGACGAGACGCCGGCCGGCCTCTCCCGCCCCGGTGATGACCTGGAACAGGCCAGGCGGCAGATGCCGGTTGAACGCTTCGGCGAACAGCAAGGTGGTGATCGACGTGTACTCCGACGGCTTGGCGATGACGGCGTTGCCGGCTGCCAGCGCGGCGGCGCCCTCCCACGCCAGCAACGTCATCGGGTAGTTGAACGGCTGAATCGAGACGACCACGCCGAGGGGTAACTTGAGGGTGTAGTTGAGGTGGCCGGCTACTGCATTGCCTATGACCCGGCCCATGTCGTTCCGGCCGATCTCCGCGTAGTAGCGGATGGCCGACACCGACCAGTCGACCTCATCGGCTGACTCCTTGTACGGCTTGCCCATCTCGCGGGTGAGAGTTTCAGCGAGCGGTTGCCTGATTCTGAGCAGCTCGTTCGCCACCTCGTGCATTGCCTCGGCTCGCTCGAGCCCACTCATGGCCCACCAGGTCTTCTGCGCGGCATGACCGCATGCCACCGCATGGTCGATCTCGTCAGGGCTGGTCTCCGCCAGTTCGGTCAGGACTTCCTCGGTCGCAGGGTCGACGACATCGCGCCCTTCGGTCGAGGTGCTTCGCCTGAACTGTCCGTCGACCAGAATTGTTCGGCTGAGCTCGGAGAAGGTCTCGGGTCCGCTCATGGCGTCACTTCCTTTGTTTGGGTGTTTTGGGCGTGAGCCCGGCAATTGGCAGCCAACTTAGAGATCCTCTACGACCATGAGAACAACCGGGCGCAACTCTCCGTTGCCCCGAGGGTTAGCAACGGTTCTTCGGTCCCATCCGAGTAGGCGACCGAGGGGGCTATTCACCGGTTGGCCTCGAAGATGGCCAGCGGTTGGCCTAGCGCGGCCTGGTCGGGAACCGCGCCGATGCCCGGGGAATCCGGGGCGGTAGCCGTACCCCCGTCGTTGGCCACACCTCCCTCCACCGGGTTGTCGGTCAGATGGTCGAAGCACAGCCAGGTGGCCCGCCGCAACGGCTCAGGGGTCGCCTGGGCCAGATGTACCGCCGCGGTGGCCGATAGGGCGGTGCCCCCGGTGTCCTCGACGTTCATCCGGATCCCCGCAGCCACCGCCACGTCCCGGATGCGACGGGCCGGGGTGATCCCTCCCACTCTGCCGACCTTCAGGCCAACCACCTCGCAGGCCCGGTCGCCGACCGCCCGGACCATGTCATCAACGGTGACGAGCGACTCGTCGATGGCAAGGGGCTGCCCGACAGCGGCCCGCACTGCCAGGTGTTGCCCGTAGGTCTGGCAGGGCTGTTCCACCACTCGGAGAATCTCCCGGGTGGTGTTCAGCGCGGTGATCGCCTCGGCGGGAGTCCAGGAGCGATTGACGTCGAAAGTGAGTTCCTCTCCTGGGCCCATAGCTGCGTCGAGGGTCCGCATGCGTTCAACGTCAGTTTCCACGTCGGCGCCGATCTTGGCCGAATGGAATGTGTAGCCCTCGGCCCTAGCCAGGTCGATCTCAGCCAAGAGCTCGTCGACGGTGCCTGATGGTATGGACGAGTGGAGCCGCACTGAGCCATCAGTCCTCCCGCCCAGCAGGTCACAGAGCGGGAGGCCGGCTGCTTGGGCGGCAAGATCCCAGCAGGCCATGTCGATGGCCGACTTCACGTAGCCGTGACCGGGTAGCGCCAGGTCCATGGCCCTGTAGACGACGTCGGTACGACGGGGGTCAAGCCCCAGAACGGTGGGAGCCAGTTCAGCCACGCCGGCTCGGATCCCACCGGCGAAGGCCGGCAGGTAGGTGGACCCCCACGGACACCCTTCGCCCCAGCCGACGAGCCCCTCGTCGGTGTCGAGCCGCAGGATGGTGGAGTCGAGGCGCTCGAAGTGGAGCCGCCCACCCGAGAGCGAGTAGGGCCGCTTCAGGGCAAGGTCCAGCCCCCACATCGTGATCCGGGTGATCCTCAACACACACCCCCTGGTCGCCCCACCTCGGACCGACCTGTCCCTAACTCCGGAGCCGTTCGTTTCCAGGATCGTAGGCGGCCTCCCCGAGCACCTCTGCCGAATACCTGTCCCCGAAGACCATGACCTCGAGTTTGGTACCCGGAACCGAACGCTTGGGATCCACGAAGGCAAAGGCGTAGCCGGTGTTCGTCGTGTAGCCGTGGCCACCGGAACTGACTAGGCCCACCGCCCGGTCGCCGACGAACACCCCCTCGCCGCCCCTGCACTCGGCGACGTCGCACGCCACCTTGAGGTACGCCGATGCCCATCGGCGGGGACGGGAGTCGCGCTCCAGAAGTGCCTCCAAGCCGACGAAGTCTCCCTTGTCGCGTTTGACAAAGGACCCGATACCGGCCTCGACAGGGTCGACGTCGTGGGTCATGTCACGGGAGGTCCGATAGCCCTTCTCCATTCGAAGGCTGTTGACGGCGTGATGGCCAACATCGGCCACTCCGAAATCCCGGCCGGCCTCCCAGAGCCCGTCGTAGAGCAGCAACATGAACTCCATGGGAACATGCAGCTCCCACCCCAGTTCGCCCACGAACCCGACTCGAAGAGCACGCACCGGTGCCCCACAGACCTCGATCTCAAGCGCGCTCAACCATGGGAAGGCCCCGTTCGAGAGGTCCGCATCGGTGCACCGGGCGAGCAGGTCCCGGGAGCGGGGTCCGGCAACTGACAGCACGCCGATCTCCTCCGACGCCGTGTGGAGGACGGCATCCAGACCAACCGGCAGGTGGGCCTCCAGGTACTCACGGTCCTTCAACTCACCGACCGCCGCGGACACCAGGTAGAGGTGGCCCTCAGCCAGACGGGTAACGGTCATCTCTCCCTCCACCCGCCCGTTCGGGGTAAGGAAGTAGTTGAGGCCGATCCTGCCCACTTTCGGCAACCGGTTGGCAGTCAGCCGGTCGAGCGCCTCCGCAGCGTCCGGGCCCATGAGATCGAACTTGGCGAAGGCGGTCATGTCCATGATGCCGACCCGTTCGCGCACGGCGCGTGCCTCGGCGCGCACCGGCTCGAACCAGGCCACGTGGCGGAAGCCGACCACGTCCTCGGTGGGTAGGCCAGCCGCTCCCGGGAACCACTTGGGGCGCTCCCAGCCGTACACCTGGGTGAAAACAGCACCGTGCTCGACTTGGCGCCCATGACACGGCGTGGCACGCAGGGGCCGAAGCAACGGGTGCTCCAGCCCGGGCACCGGGGTCTGATGCCGGTACGTGTAGTCCTCGACACCCTTCTCCCGGCCGTACTCTCCATCGGGCACATATCCGAACCGGCGGGCGTCGTAGCCACGAACGCTCAGCGACGTCTCACCGTGAACCATCCATTCAGCCAGAGAGCGCCCTAGGCCGGGCCCGTCGGCGACGCCGACCTGGGCTCCGCAGGCCATCCAGAAGTTATCCACACCTGACGGGCCGAGCATTGCCTCACCGTCGGGAGTGTGGGTAATGGCTCCACGGATCGTTTGCCTGATGCCGAGCGGCTCAAGGCACGGCATGCACTCAAACGCCCGCACCAACCGATCCCCGATGATGTCGTAGTCGATCGGGAAGAGGGGATTTTCGACTTCCCAGGGCACCCCGTCATGCCAGACGGCCTCGGCGTCAACCTGCTCGTAGATTCCGATGAGGCCGGCGGCCTGCTCTTGGCGGATGTAACCCGAGATGTAGTCGTCGCGCATGACCGGAAGCTCGAAGTCGAGCGCCGCGATCTCGGGTGCGGGTTCGGTCACCAGGTAGGCATGGAGGGCATTGGCCATCGGAACCCGGAGCCCAACCATGCGTGCCACGTGATCCGCATAGCAGCCGGCGGCGTTTACCACGTGCTCACAACAGACCGTTCCCAACTCGGTGACGACATCCCACTCGCCATCGGCACGTCGCCCGATCTCCAGCACCCGGTTTCGGCGACTGGTGCGGGCCCCCAGGTTGCGGGCTCCGGTGAGCATCGCGTTCGTGGCACCAGACGGATCGACGTGGCCGTCTCGGGGGGTCCAGATGGCACCGACGATGCGCTCGACGTCGTAGAGGGGGTGTCGCTCGGCAATGAAGTCCGGACCCACCCAGTCCATCTCCAGACCCGCATAGGAGGCGACGCCGAGCTGGCCCTTCAGCCAGTCCACCTCGACCGGTTCGTAAGCGACTCGGAGCGAGCCGGGTTCGTGCCACGATGTCGCCACTCCGGTCTCGGACTCGAGGGCCGGGTAGAGGTGCGTGGCGTATTTTCGCATCGAGGCCAGCGTGTAGCTGGACACGGAGTGGGTGACCTGCCCAGCGGCATGCCAGGTCGAGCCGGAGGTGAACTCGGCCTTCTCAACGAGGAGCGTGTCGATCCAGCCCTCGTGGGCGAGGTGGTAGAGGACGCTGGCCCCCACGATGCCGCCACCGATGACGACAACCCTCGTTCGGTCGGGCACGGCCTGTTCGGGTGCTGCCAAGACGGGCTCCTGTCTCGGCTGGAAAGATGAACGATACAACTGTCCTACCACGACCTCATTATGGTACATTTGTACTCTAGTGACCACGACCTCGTCTGCCGCGGTGATCGACCGCCTCACTGAGGCCTACCCCGACCTGACCCCGCAGGTCCAGCAGGCGGCCCAGCACGTGCTGGACTATCCCGGCGACGTGGCCGTGTTGTCCATGCGACAGTTGGCCGCCCAGGCCGGGATCAAGCCCAACACCCTGGTCCGCATGGCCCGAATCCTCGGCTTCGATGGGTACGACGACCTCCGGGAACCGTTCAGACGCGAGGTCACTCGCACCGGCACCTCCTTCCCGGACAAGGCCCGCTGGCTCCAAACCATCGCTGAGGGCGAACACCACGGCGACCTCTTGGCGGAACTCGCCTCGTCGAACCTTGCCGTCGTCGAGCAGGTGTTCGCCGACCTCGACACCGCCGAACTGAAGACGGTCGCCGACAAGGTGCTCGCCTCCGTGCGCACTGGCGTCCTGGGAGTGGGCGCCCTGCAGCCCCTCGCCGAACACTTCTGCTATGTCGGCTCGATGGCGCTTACCGGGCTGGTGGCACTACCAACCAACGGTGGCCTTCCCATCGACGATGCCTCACGGATGGGCGTAGACGACGTCCTGATCTCGATGACCTTCGCCCCCTATCGCGTGGAGATCGTCGAGGCGACTCGGCTGGCGGCAGAGCGCGGCGCCACGATCGTGGCGGTGACCGACAGTCGCACCGCCCCGACTGCCCTGCTGGCCGACCACACCTTCGTTGTCGCGACCGACACGCCGCAGTTCTTCTCCAGCGTGGTCGGAGTCGTCGCCCTGCTTGAGGCCCTCCTGTCCTTCATGGTCGCCGACAGCCGGTCCGACGCCACCGGTGCCATCGCGGAGTTCCATGAACACCGCCGCGCCGCCGGCGTCTACGTCCAGGAGTAGCCCGGAATGAACCAGGCCACGAGGCTGCACCTCGCCCATTCCGCTCTCGCCGACCCGGAGTATTACGTGCCCGGCCTACCGGCCGACTGGGTCACGGAGCGCTACGGCATTCCAGCCAACGAGATCGCCAAGCTGGGCTCGGCCGAGAATCCGCTCGGCCCGTCACCCATGGCTATGGAAGCGATCTGCGACGCCGTCGGGCACATCCACCTCTACCCGTCGTGGACGGCCGAACCTCTTAGGCAGAAGTTGGCCGAGACCTTCGGCTACGACCCAGGCAACTTCATCTGTGGATCAGGCGAGACCGAGGTGATCGCCATGCTCATCCGCACGTTCGCCGAGCCGGATGGGAGGGTCCTGATGACCAGGCCCTGCTTTCCGATGTACCACATCTTCTCGGAGCACGAGGGCCGGGTGCCGGTAATGGTCGACACCCCGAACATGACCGTCGACGTCGACACGCTCGTCGACGCCATCCGGCCTGACACGAGGATCGTGTTCGTAACTAATCCGCACTCGCCGTCCGGCACGTGGCTGGAGGAGACCGAGGTCCGCCGCGTCATCGAGGCAGCACCCCATGCTCTCGTAGCGCTCGACGAGGCTTACGTCCACTACTCGGACACGCCCGGCTACATCCACCTCGCCGGGGAGTACGACAACGTCATCGTGCTGCGAACCTTCTCCAAGGCCTTCGGCCTGGCTGGCCTGCGGATCGGCTTCGGTGTGGCCGATCTTGCGATCATCCGAGCGCTTCTTGCGGTCAAGCCCACCTGGAACATGGGTCGGCTCCAGATCGCCGGTGGCATTGCTGCCCTTGACGATTCAGCGCATCTGGATGCCACCGTCGTGGCGATCCTCGACGGGAAGGAACACGTCATCAGGCGTTTCGCCGAGTTGGACCGCTTCCGACTCGTACCCGGAACCCGTTCAAACTTCATGCTCATCGAGATCCTGGATCAGGACACCGACTCGACCATCGTGTTCAACCAGTTGCTCGAACGGGGGGTGATCGTCAAGGACGGCTCGGTCTCGTTTCGCGGTATGGGAAAGCGCTACCTACGAGCCGACATCAACCTCCCCCCCCAGATGGACCGGCTGGTGGACGCCCTGGCCGACCTCCCGTAGCCTCCGGGCTCCACGGGCCCTTCAGAGTCGAGGACCACGCCATGACCGAACACCGCCGGGGCCTCACCGGGGACTGGTACACCGACCCGGGGGTGTTCGCCGAGGAACTCGAGTTGATCTTCAGTCGCTCATGGCAGATGGTCGGCCACTGCGGTCAGTTACGCACAGTCGGCGACTACATAACAGCGACCGTCGGCGACCAGGGCGTGGCGGTGACCCGCCTGGCGAACGGGTCACTGCATGCCATGTACAACGTCTGCCAGCACCGTGGACACGAGCTGCTGGTAGACCCGGCCGGCTCGACGAAGACGATCACCTGCCCATACCACGCCTGGACCTACGACCTCGACGGACGGCTCCTGCACGCACGTGGCGAACCGGTCGGCGAGCTTTGCGTACCCGCCGTACCGGTCGAGACCCTCGCCGGATTCGTGTTCGTGAACCTTGATGACCAGGCGGCCAGCCTCGCCAACACTCTGCCCGGCGTCGAGGCCGACCTCCTGGCCCTGGCCCCGACGGCAGCCGACCGAACACTCACCCACAGGCGCACCCAGGTGATCGACGCCAACTGGAAGTTGGCGGTCGAGAACTACAACGAATGCTTCCACTGTCCGAACGTGCACAAGGCCTTCACCGCCGGAGTGGTCTCCCCCGGCAGTTACCGCGTCGCTGGACGCGGGAACTGCATCCACCACACCGCCGAGGCACCAGCCTCCACCGGCTACAAGCTGGCCGCCGGCGGTCAGCCGTACGGCGCCTTCTACGCGTTCCCCGCCTCGTCGATCCAGTGCTACCCCGGTGAGGTCCTGAACACGTTCCGTTGGGTGCCCCTCGCCGTCGACCAAACGCTCCTCATCCGAGACTGGTGGTTCGACGAAGCCGAACCCACCGGCGAACAGGAGGAGGTGATCGAGCTCGACTGGCAGACCACGGTCGCCGAGGACCTCGACATCCTGAACTCGGTACAGCGGGGCATGCGGAGCCGTGGATACACGCCCGGCCCGCTCATCGAGCATCCGACCGGTGTCGCCTCGGTGCACTCCGAGGATCCGGTTCTCCACCTGCACGACCTGGTACGAACAGCGCTGGGTCGATGACGGCCACCTCTGCACTGGCCGACTTCCTCGCCGACCCGGCACTCCGGATTAGCGACGATCACATCGACCGTGCCGTCGACTGCCTGGTCGACACTCTGGGATGCATGGTGTTCGGAGCCGGGAAGCCGTGGAGCCAGCGGGCTGCCGCCCACGCCCGTCGCACCGGTGGTGACGGTGGGCCATGCCCGGTCGTCGGCTCAGGGTTCGCTACCTCGGCTCCGATGGCCGCCTTCGCCAACGGGGCGTCAGGCCACGCCTTCGAGTTGGACGACGTGCACGAGGAGGCCATCTCGCACCCCGGCGCGGTCGTCATCCCAGCGGTGCTCGCCATCGCCGCCGAAACCGGCGCCTCGGGGCTGGCCGTCCTGGAGGCGATCGTGGTTGGATACGAAGCAATGGGACGGGCCGGCATCGCCGTCGGGCCGGCATCCCACATGCTGGCTGGCTTCCACCCCACCGGCCAGTCCGGGGTGTTCGGTTCTGCCGCAGCGGTTGGACACCTCCTGGACTTCAGATCCGGGACGATGACCAGCGCCCTGGGAATTGCCGCCACCTTCTCGTCGGGAACCACCG
>Ga0208131_1000160_pt1 | contig 20158 bp, 17 predicted proteins | sample ETNtaG_14_FD_185781 | JGI IMG/M metagenome (GOLD analysis project Ga0208131, IMG submission 185781) | Marine microbial and viral communities from oxygen minimum zone, Eastern Pacific Ocean - ETNP201406SV73 (SPAdes) (version 2) | ecosystem: Environmental > Aquatic > Marine > Oceanic ...
CCACGTTACAATTTGCTACCATGAAGACTTTCAGGAGATGGTTCAAAATGTTATGGACTGGAATCGTCGTTTTGAAAGTTATTCAAGTATGATTTTTCATGGTCGAACAGCAAGTGATGTTCGCAAAGCACAAAAAGAAGGGCGTACTGCGATATTTTTTGGATTTCAGAATTGTTCACCTATTGAAGATAATATTGGACTGGTCGAAATATGTCATCAGTTAGGTATCAGATTTATGCAGTTAACCTACAACAATCAGAGCTTATTAGCTACAGGTTGTTATGAAGAAAATGACTCTGGTATTACTCGAATGGGTAAGCAGGTAATAAAAGAAATGAACAGAGTTGGCTTGGTGGTTGATATGAGTCATTCTGCTGAGCGCTCAACTCTTGAAGCCATTGAAATATCTGAACGCCCAATTGCAATAACTCATGCCAATCCAACTTTTTGGCATCCTGCTTTGAGGAACAAATCAAATGAAGTTCTTAAAGCGCTAGGAGAGAGTGGAAGCATGCTTGGCTTTTCTGTTTACCCACATCATCTTAAGGATGGTTCAAACTGCACATTAGAGAGTTTTTGCAACATGATTGCAGATACAGTTGACATTATGGGCGTTAATAATATTGGCATTGGAACCGACCTGTGTCAAAATCAGCCTGATAGTGTCGTGGAGTGGATGCGAAATGGAACATGGACCAATGATCGTGATTATGGTGAAGGGTCAGCAAGTTTTGCAGGATTCCCTGAACAGCCAGAATGGTTCAAAGACAATCGAGATTTTGTTAATATTGCTACAGGCCTAATGAGTGTTGGTTTTTCAAATAGTGATATAGATTTAGTAATGGGGAAGAATTGGTTAAACTTTTTTGAATCATCCTTTGGTCCAAAAAATTAACAAGATTGATTTAAATCAATTCTTGTTCTATTAAAAAATATTAATATAGGCTTATGACTTCCGATTTTAAAATTTCTGACGCATCTGAAGATTTCATGAGGTCTCCAGAGAAGGTGATGCGCCTCCATCGAATGGGCTCTTCATTCCCTACTCGTCTTAGTTTCATGAGAACCCTTATTAGGCGCATGTCAAAAGAGAATTGGAAGTTTGAAAGAGCTCTTTTCGAGGTCGACAAGCAGGGCTATGGTGTCAGTGTTTATACAGCTTCAACACCACTTAGAACGTATTCGTTGATTGCTTATACTCAAGAAATTCCACCTGAAATGAGAACTGACAGAGTCATTGCAGAAGTTTGGGACGCAACATTTAGTTTGTTTGATGGAGTTCCTTCGAGAGAGGATATTGACTACTTGGCTGAGAACACTCCCAAACAAGAGGGTGGACGATATAGGCCAAGTGAACTTGTTTTAGCAAGGGCAAATAAAAGCCTAAGAGTTTTTGAAAATGTCATTGCCTCCTTAGCTGCGGGGGTTCAGCCAGATCTAGATTTATTATCTTCTGTAGGTTATCTAATGAGAACAACAGCTGTGTATGGCAGTGGTAAGTTTGGTTGCGCGGATAGAGATAAAATTTCAGATAGGGAAGAATGCAAAGGCCCTTTTCAGATGGAACTTCTGGCAGTTTATTTAATTCGATGGTTTACAATTGACTTAGCAGAAGAACTCGCCAAAGAGAGAGGTGGCAATAAGGCGGTTCGTTTAGATCCAAAAACAAGTCGATTCATTGGTGTTGGAAATTCAACAGGTCTTGGTATGGCTCCTTTTTTACTTAAGCATCCCACATTAATTAATAATTGGGTTTTTGCAAAGGAGTCAGCTTTATCTAGAGTACGGTCTATTGAAACTGCGATTGAAGGAACATTGAAAGTGTTTGTAAACTCTCTACGTCAAGTAAGTCAGCACGTAGATGAATGGAATGTTGAAGATGAGATTCAGGCGGAAAGAATATCGTGTTTAACCGATGAAATTCAATCACTAAGAATTTGGTGTGAAGATGAATCAAATATTTATAGGCCTTATCCATGGAACGGAATATATCAGTACGTTGAAGATAACTTTTCTCTCGAGTGTCAAGAAATGATTGTTGCTTTAATTATCGAGCCTCATGGATTATTAGTGGATGATCTTGCTGATGAAATGTCAGCATCTTCAATTCCAAAATTTAAGGCTAATATGTCCATAGGTCAATTGAAATATATTGTTGAGGATGCTTATCAATGGGCAACTACGATTGACTTTTCATTAGCTAAATCACAGCATCATTTTTGGTATTATTCGGAAGATAAATTAGAGCCCAGATTTGGCTCTAAAGGTGTAGATGACGGAGTAGAAAAAGAAATGCCTTTGGCTATTGGGAGGGATGTATACGAATTAAGCAAGGCTTTGTCAGGGACAAAAAGTGATACTCCTATCAACGAGTTCGTTATGATGAATCCTGAATTTAGACATATTATTCGACGAATCCAGAATACATCTCAAAGGCCTTATTCTGAAGTTCAGGATAATTTGCTTAGTGAGTCTATGAGGCCACTAGATTTGTTGCGATTTAAGTTGGCATTTTTTGGCGCTTCAAAGTTTGATCCAAAGTCTGACCTTTGGACACGAATTTCAATGTATCAGGGTGCACCAATGCCTGATCAAATAAGTGAGCCGAATCATGACTGTTGGTCATTTCCAATTGTTGGTAGATCTCAGTCTTATCCATGTATTAATTGCAAATGTCAAATAGCAATTTAACAATTTCTTTAAATGAGGTTCTGTTTTTCTTTACCAGGGCTGGTTTTGGTGTTGATGCTCCAGTAGGAATTTCTGAGGACTTTGCTCGTTCAAATATCTGGATCGCTCAGAATGGATTTGATCCTTCTCTATGCAGTATAAAAGCACTTAATAATTTAGATAATAGTGAAAGCAGTTTAGCAATCAATTTTGAAAAAAATAGTACTTATTCACGCCTTTACTGTTCTGAAGATAAGCTTTTATCTGCATTAGAAGCGTCAGTGAGCTGTGTTGATTGGATTGAAGTTAATGGTAGTGATAGTGAATTACGAATTACGAATGTCGATTCTCCACTGTTAGTTGTTTCTGCCATTGGTGCAAGTGAATATGTCGGCCTGAAAGTTGTATGGGTTGATCAAGACAAAAGCCAATACCAAGTTAATTTTATTGATAATATGAATTGGGAAATTATAAGTTCATCTTCAAATCCAATCGAATCGAGCAGTGTCGCAGATATGACTATTTCTTCACTAGACTCTAATCAAGCACTTCTTAAGGATTCAAATATTGTTAAATTTAACTTACCAAATGAAAAGAAAAAAATTCTAGAAAATGGTGTCCAAGTTAAAGAGAGCTGGGAAGGTATTTATGAATACTTTTCTCGCTGTTTAGTTAAATCTAACGCTGAGTCAAGAGCTTCTGGCGCAGGCGCGGGAATGGTTGATACAGATTAATTTAGCACTCAATAAAGCTTACAGCTAAACCACCAAGGGATGTCTCTTTGTATTTGTGTGACATATCTAGGCCTGTTCTTTTCATTGCGGCGATACATTGATCTAAAGAAATTAAGTGTTCTCCACTCTCTCTTAAGGAAAGTGAGCTTGCTGTGTACGCTTTGACAGCGCCGAAGCCGTTTCTCTCAATGCAAGGCACTTGTACGAGTCCTTTGACAGGATCGCAAGTCATGCCTATATGGTGCTCTAAAGCCATTTCAGCAGCATTTTCGATTTGGGCGCTTGTACCTCCTCTTATGGCACAAAGACCTGCAGCAGCCATAGAAGATGCTGAACCAACCTCGCCCTGACAGCCAACCTCAGCTCCTGATATCGAGCTGTTAAGTTTAATCAGCCCACCTATTGCGGATGCTGATAAAAGAAATTGACGGATTTGTTCTAGAGTCGCTGACTTATGTTTATAGTAATAGTATAAGGTTGCTGGCACTACCCCTGATGCACCATTAGTTGGAGCAGTTACTACCATATGTCCCGCAGCATTTTCTTCATTAACTGCCATTGCATAAGCACAAAGCCAATCATTAGTACTTGTATTTTCTAGGTCATTTTGTAGGTTTTCATGTAACTTCTTTGCCCGCCTTTTTGTATTTAATCCACCAGGCAGGATGCCTTCTGTAGTGAGACCATTTTCAACACAGCTTTTCATTGCATTCCATATCTCATCTAGTTTATTGATAAGTATTTCTTCAGGAATATTTTCTAGCTCATTTGCAAGCTTCATTTCCCAGATTGTTTTATTATTCTTTTTAGACATTTCTAGCATTTGATTGGAGTTATCAAAAGGATAGGGATAAGCCGAACTTGATTCTGCAGCAATTGGAGCTTCAATATTATCTATTTCAGCAAGAGTTGATATAAAGCCACCACCGATAGAGAAATAGGTATGAGAAATGAGCATCTTTTCTGATTTGTCTAGAAGTTCAAAAACCAAACCGTTAGGATTTTGTTTCATTGAATTTCTGGTGTCAAAAATGATATCGTCTTCTGAAAAGAACGCTGCCTTTTGGGTATTATTGATATCTATACTTTTTGAGTTCCAGGTAAGCTCACTCAACTCATCCATATTTTCTTTAATGATAGTATGTGGCAGGTATCCATTTAGACCAAGAGTTACTGCTCTATCCGTTGTATGGCCTACACCAGTGTATGCTAGAGAGTCCTTTAAAGTGCATCTAATATGATAAGTATCAATGCTAGAATTTGATTCTACAAAATTCCTGACATGTGTCATAAAATCATTGGCAGCAACCATTGGTCCCATGGTGTGTGAGCTTGAGGGGCCAATACCAACTTTAAATAAGTCTAAAACGCTGATAAACATGATAAATTAAGTTTTATAAAGATTGTCATTCCACATTACGGATCTTATTTAGCTATTAAAAAAAATCACAATATGATACATTGTTTTACAGTCTCTTTATTGAAAGTAAAACCGGTTCCAGGTCTTTCTGGAATATCTATATGACCATTGATAACTTCAATTTGTTCATTAAACAATCTAGAAAACCATGGCATATGTTCAACGGAAATACAATTCTCTACTGAACCTGCAACACAAAGACTTTGTTCTGTAAAGATGTGTGTTGAAATTGGAACTTCGTATTCTTTTGCAATATTAGCAACCTCTCTCATTAAGGAGATGCCACCAATTCTTTGAAGGTCTGGCATGACAATATCACAAGCTTTAGCTTCAAGCATCTCAATAACACCATGCTTGGAATACTCATTTTCACAAGAAGCAATCGGCATGTTAAGTTGATCTCTTACATTGGCATGCCCTATACGATCAGAAGATGCAACTGGCTCCTCAAGCCAGGATAAGTCATATTCTTCTAGTTCTCTTCCCAGGCGAATGGCTTCGACAGTTTTGAGACCTTGATTGACATCTGCCATCAATTCAATTTCAGGACCAATCGCTTTTCTAAGTTGTTTTACACGTTCAACATCGCTTAATAAATTACCACTTCCAATTCGAATTTTCATTGCTAAAAAACCCTGCTCAAGAAAGCATCTAGCTTCATTTAGAATCGAATCGATAGATTGAGAAAGCCATAATCCACCACTCGCATAGGTTTTAATCTTTGACCGGTGACTACCAAAAAGGCGATGCAAAGGTAAATTAGACGCCTTGCCATTGATGTCCCATAATGCGGTATCAATTGTTGATAGTGCAGAGATAGCATAGTTACTTTTTCCACTCTGATCAATAATACTCCAAATATCTTGCAGAATTTCATCAATAAATTGAGGATCTTTGCCAATTAAAATTGAGGATAAGCCTACTAAAGATTCCTTGAAGACTTTTATTTTATAGGAGTTCAAACTAAATAAATAGCTCTGTCCTTCTATCTCTTCATCAGTTGTAATGGTTAGCAGTACACAGCCAACTGATGACATTGTATGAATGGCTGTAGTTAGTGTACTTTCAAAAGGTAAGTTGACAATTTGAGTTTTAATATTATTAATTTTCAAATGTAGAATTCAATAAATGATGAGGATAAAATAGGATTATAATCTACGATTTAGCTCTTATGTAGAGTGCTATGGTGAGTAAAGAATTGTCTTTAAGTGAACAGCAAGAGAATGTAAAGATTGATTTAGCTGCTATGTTTCGACTAACCGCGATGTTTGGCTGGGATGACACTGTTTGGAATCATATTACTGCGAGAGTGCCTGGTTCGGAGCATCATTTTTATATGCATCGTTTTGGTTTATCGTATGAAGAAGTGTGTGCATCAAATTTAATCAAGGTTGATGAAGAAGGAGATGTTCTCGAAGGCCCAAAGGATGTTAATACTGCTGGATTTATTATTCATAGTGCAATTCACTTAAACCATCCTAATAATAAATTTGTTTTTCATGCACACCCCCCTAGTGCAATAGCTGCAACTGCATTTAAAGAGATTCCTTTTCTCGTTCAGGATTCATCAATGCTTTTCGGTAAGGTTGGTTATCATGATTGGGAGGGATTATCCGTTGACCCTGATGAAAGATTAAGGATAGCTCATAATTTAGGCAATAATTCATGCTTGGTAATGAAAAATCATGGATTTTTGACTGTTGGAGAGACGGCAGGTCAATGTTTTATGAATATGTATTATTTAATACGAATGTGCGAAGTTGCACTCTCAGCAACAGCTTCAAATATTGAACTTGACTCAGGGATAGAGCAGCTATGGCCAATAGCATCAAAGCAATATGAGGCTTTTAAGCCAGGATTATATGAGTGGCCTGCCTTATTAAGGCGATGTGATCGATTAGATTCTTCTTATAAAAAATAGTAAGTTGATGTCAAAAATTATTACTCCCTCAGCTTATAGTTCTTTTGAAATTCGATTAGAGGAGTTTATTGATTTAGAAGAATTCCCCATTCATGATTTAACCAACCCAAAAAGAGAATTATTAGTTAATGACTGTCGTCAAGATATAGAAAGATGGGGCTGCGCACATATTCCTGATTTTATATCTCCCTCTGCAGTTAATAAAATGAGAGATGAAGCTTTTAGGCTTATGGATAGTTCTCGGCGTGCGCATACTTTTGTGAATCCATATCTTACTGAAGATGACCCTTTATTACCTCAAGATCATCCTAAGCGTTTTTTTGAAGAAAGAACCTCTTCATTTATCAATTCAGATCTGTTAGAAAGTGATTCAATTCTTAGAAAGATATATGATTGTGATGTAATGGTTCATTTCATATCTGAATGTTTAAACGTCGGACCCATCTATCGTTGGGCAGAGCCATTAGGCCGAAATCCATACGGCGTAATGAGAGATGGTGACTACTTTCCATGGCACTTTGATGGCAATGACTTTACTGTAAGTATATTAGTCCATGAGTCAAATGATGGTGGAGATTTTGAGTATGTGCCAGATATTCGTTCACCAAAAAATGAAAATTTTGAGGATGTAAAACAAGTCCTGCAGGGTGCACGTGATAAGGTCAGAGTGTTAGCCTTAAAAACTGGTGATTTGCAAATATTTAAAGGTCGTTACTCTCTGCATAGAGTGACAGTTGCAAGTGGTTCTGAACCACGAATTATTGCCTTGCCAACTTATGTCAAAAATCCTTACTTGATGAATAGACCTCACCATGCTGAAGCTTTTTATGGTTATTCAATGCCAATTCACCATGAGCGTAACTTGGAGCGTCTCGATAATCTAACTGACTGAGGATAAAAGATGAATATAGGTTTTATTGGTTTAGGAAATATGGGTTCAGGAATGGCAATGAATTTATTGCAATATTGTCAAAATTCTAAACATGAGTTATTAGTTCTGGATATAAATGAAATAGCCCTAAATAGTATTCTCAGCAAGGGTGCGATTCATGGAGAAAGTGTTTCTAATTTGTGCGCGCAATGCGATTTATTATTCACTTCTCTTCCAAGTTCAAAGGAAATAAACCTTCTAGCATTTGGTGATGAAGGTATTTTAAAGAACCTAAAGATGGGCGCCACTTGGTTTGAAACCAGTACCAATGAATTGAAAGAGTGGGAGAAGGTTAAAGATAGAGCTCCAAAGCATTTGATGCTTGTTGATGCCCCAGTAAGTGGGGGCGCAGAGGGCGCTAGCGCTGGTACATTGTCTATTTTCTTGGGTATTGATGAGGATGTACTCATTAAGTTTAAACCTCTATTAGAGGTTATTGCTTCAAAGGTTATACGGATGGGTCCTTCAGGAGCTGGCTATGTTACTAAATTAGCACAACTGCACTTGAACTATTTGGCAGCACAGGGGATTGGTGAGGCATTAATGCTCGGAGCAAAGGCAAATCTCGATTTAAATACATTTCATTCAGTATTAATGAATAGTTGTTCTAAGAGTTATGTAGTAGAAAACTACATACCCAAAGTTCTCGATGGAAGTTATGACAAGTCTTTTACACTTGGCCTTGCTGAAAAAGATATGAGGCTAATTATAGAACTTGGTCAGTATTTGGAAATATCTATGCCTTTGGGAGATAAGGTACTCCAGACTTATAGGCATGCAGTAAACACATATGGAACTGAGTCACCTCATTTAAGTATTATTCGATTAATTGAAGAAGAGAATCACATAGAACTCAGGAAATAAATTTAAAATATCAATATGAAACTTTTCTAAACACACTTTAAATTATGTCAATATTGTTAGCATCAACTGACTTTTGGGAGGATATGGAGGTCTGGTCAAAGTGTCTTCAATTGGCTATGCCAGATATGGATGTAAGGGTCTATCCTGATGATGGTGACGTGAATGAGGTTGAGTTTGCAGTGGTCTGGAAACATCCGCGCGGCATTTTAAAAAGATATCCTAATTTAAAGGCTATTCTCTCTTTAGGTGCAGGGGTTGACCATATTATGAGTGACCCTGATTTGCCTAAAGGATTACCTATAGTTCGTCTGGTTGATAAAAAATTAACCCATGAAATGTGTCTCCATTCACTCCACTGGGTGTTGCACTTTCATAGTGATCAATACCTTTATAGAATGCAACAATCCAATCGTCAGTGGATACAACAAAGTTCTATTCAGACCGAGGATCGAACAATTGGCATTATGGGTTTAGGAAATATTGGCAGAAGTATTGGTGAATTATTAGTCACTCAGTGCTTTAATGTAATAGGCTGGGGTGCCAATAAAAAGCCATCACTCAAGGACATTAAATATTACTATGGTAAAGAGCAGCTTGGCGATTTCCTAAGTAAGACAGACATATTAATCAACGTCCTTCCATTGACTGAAAATACTACTAATATTCTTACACAGAAGGAGCTTGAGTTTCTTCCCAAAGGCTCATTTATTATTAATATTGGAAGAGGTGGAATTATTAACGAGCAAGATTTATTATTTCTATTGGATAGTGGCCATATTGCTGCAGCCGCTTTGGATGTTTTTGCAGAAGAGCCGTTGCCAGAAAATAATTCATTTTGGAGCCACCCTTCTGTTTACATTACGCCTCATATTGCGGGACAAAGTAATCCAAATTCTGCATCAAAAACTATTGCTGAAAATATTCATCGTATTCAGAAAGGAGAATTGCCATATCCTATATATAACAAGACCAATGGCTATTAATCTCTTTCCCTTGCGATTTCTTACTCTGGGGTTTTATAAATGAACGACACCAAAAACTTTGAACTCTTGAGTAAAAGCACCGAATTTGACCAGGGACCGGGGCAATACAGAATTGGTCTGGTCGCTCTATCTAACGATTATGTTACCGAACGCGATTTTATGAATATGCGCCCCAGTGATGATGTCGTTGTTTTTACAAGTAGGATACGTAATACACCGGAATGCACACCTGAATCTCTTCGTCAGATGGAGCCGCTCATTACTGAAGCGACCTCTCTTATTGTGCCTGAGGGGCGTTTGGACGTAGTGGCATATAGTTGTACTTCGGGAACGGCCGTGATGGGTTTTGATAAAATATGCTCACTCATACAAGCCGCCCGACCTGGTGTTGCGGTTGTGACACCGATTACATCATCTTTGGCAGCTCTTGATCTTTTCGGAGCAGAACGAATTGCAGTGTTAACCCCCTACGTAGATGATGTTAATGCCGATATTGCAAGGTATTTGGAAGATCATGGTAAATCGATTTCCGCATTTAGCAGTTTTAAAATAGCGGAGAATGAAATCATGGCGTTGGTGACCCCACAAAGTATCTTTAATGCGGCTCTTGAAGCTGACAGGAATGACGCCGATGCTTTATTTATTTCATGCACAGCTATCCGAGCCGTTGAGGTGATTGATAAAATAGAACAGAAACTTGGTAAGCCTGTTATTACTGCTGTTCAAGCAATGTTTTGGCAGTCATTACGTCTAGCAGGTTTTAAGGGAAAAATTTCCGGTTACGGGCAGTTAATGTGTTTGTAGATCTAATATCTATGGTATTTATTCTGCATACACCTACAACACGAAATAAATAGAGATGATGTTATGAATTACAATAAGCCGTTTCAAAAGTCCGAATACAATCAACGTGTCAGAAACGTAAAACTACGCATGGAGAAAGCCGGTTTTGACCTTCTTATTTGTCAAGACCCAGCCAATATGAATTGGCTTACAGGTTTCGATGGCTGGTCATTTTATACTCCTCAGGCTGTACTCCTGCATTTGAATGAAGCAACGCCAATATGGTTCGGGCGTGCTCAGGATGCCAAGTCGGCGGCGATTACTACCGATATAAGTCTTGAAAATATCATTGGTTTTTCTGAACCATTGGTTCACCATCAAAGTCAACACCCCTTTGATGAGCTATGTGATCTTATAATCACCCGTGGTTGGGGCTCTGAGCGGATTGGTGTTGAACTAGATGCACATTACTATACCGCTCGGGCACATCAACACCTTATTAATGGCCTGCCTAATGCACATATTTCGGATAATGTTGAGCTTGTAAATTGGGCAAGACTTGTTAAATCTGATGCGGAACTTGTATACATGCGTGAAGCTGGTCGAAATGTCACTAGTACTATGAATCAAGCGATTGCTAATCTCAAACCTGGCACTAAGCAATACGAAATCATTGCTGATGTATATCACTCACAAATTACCGGGCTAGATGGTAAGTTTGGTGACTATACCAGTTTATGCCCATTAATTCAGGTTGGAGAGGGAACTAGCACTCCTCACTTGACATGGACCGATGACCCAATTCCTGATAACGGGTTGATTGTAATGGAGCTAGGCGCTGCACGAAGACACTACCATACTCCACTGACTCGAACAGTACACCTTGGAAAACCACCTGAAGAGATCATTCGACTGGCTGAGGTTATCGTCGAGGGAGGTGATACTGCTCTTGCAGCAGCAAGGCCAGGGATGACATGCGGAGAGGTTGAAGAAATTTGGCAGAATGTTCTTAAACGTAATGGTTATCAAAAGGAGAGCCGTGTAGGTTATTCTATAGGCCTTAATTACCCTCCAGATTGGGGTGAAAGGACAGCAAGTTTACGAAGTGGGGATAATACCGTTTTAGAGGCGGGGATGTGTTTTCATTTCCAGTCTGGTATGTGGCTTAAAGAATTTGGTGCAGCCATCTCGGAATCTTTTGTAGTAACAGAGAACGGTGGAGAGCGATTTTGCAGTGTCAACCGTGAGCTCATCATCTTAGATTAATTATGGAGATTATGAATGAATGCTTTATTTGCCTCAGATAATGTGACTAGTGCATGTCCTGAAGTTATGGATGCAGTTATTGCTGCTAATTCTGGTATTGCAGAATCATATGGCGATGATCAATGGTCATCCAGATTGCAAACGAAATTGTCGGAAATTTTTGAAACTGATGTAATAGTTTTTCCTGCAGTAACTGGAACGGCATCAAATGCTCTGGCTCTTTCTGTATTAACTCCTGTGTTTGGGAAAATATATTGTCATGAGTTATCGCACATTAATACAGACGAGTGTGGTGCACCTGAGTTTTTTACTGGTGGTGCGAAATTAATTCCTATGCGAAGTAGTAACGGAAGAATTGACGCTATTGATCTATCTCAAACTATACGAGGAGCTGGAAATGTGCATGTTCCACAGCCTGCTGCTGTAAGTATTACTCAGTCATGTGAAACTGGAACTGTCTATCAGATTGATGAAATTATGGCTATTTCAAAAACAGCCCATAATCACGGAATGAGTGTTCATATGGATGGTGCTCGATTTGCTAATGCGATTGATTTTCTTGGTATTAGTCCAGCAGAAATGACGTGGAAATCAGGTGTTGATGTGCTTACATTAGGTGGTACAAAAAATGGTTGCCTTGCAGCAGAGGTGGTTGTGTTTTTTAAGCCTGAGCTAGTAGGGGATTTTCCATTTCTACATAAAAGATCTGGCCAGCTACTTTCTAAAATGCGCTTTATTTCATCTCAGCTTGAGGCCTATTTATCTGATGATGTATGGCTTCGTAACGCTCATCATGCCAACGCAATGGCAAAAATTCTAAGTGAAGGTTTGGATGCTTTTTCTAATATTGAATTGGCGTATCCAACCCAATCAAATGAAGTTTTTGTTCATCTTCCTCGTGAGCTTATAGATGATCTAAATAATGCAGGTTACAATATTAATGAAGAAGAGCTCGACGGCAAAGCTGTTAGATTTGTCACTGCTTGGAATTCAGAGTTGAAAGATGTTGATCGATTGCTTGCAGTTATAAAACAGCATACATAACCATTAGTTAGGTGTGTACGTCTTCAAAGCGAATTGGCTAACATCTTAGGATATTATTTTGATAATAATGGTAATATTCTATTCTCAAAAAATGGAATTTAATTAATAAAGTTTAATTTATATTATTTCAAGTGCAATTGAAATCAACCAAAGATACCATTCTTATATAATATGGTTTTTGTGAGGCAAGACTAATGTCTATAGATAAGCAAATTCGAACCACTTCTCTATATCAAATGCATCTAGATGCTGGAGCTAAAATGGTGCCATTTGCTGGATACGAAATGCCTGTAAGCTATCCTCTTGGAATAAAAAAAGAACACATTCATACTCGAGAAAAAGCAGGGCTTTTTGATGTTTCACATATGGGTCAAATCAGGTTGGTTGGTAAAAATGCAAAAAGAGTGCTTGAATCTTTGGTTCCAGTCGACATTATTGATCTGCCTTTAATGAAATTACGCTATGCCCTCTTCACAAATAAAGATGGTGGTGTAATGGATGATTTGATGGTTACAAATCTTGGTGATGACAGTTTATTTTTAGTCGTAAATGCTGCTTGCAAGGAAGCTGATTTTGAACACTTGCTAAACACTATTGGCGTTGAGTGTAAAGTAGAGTTTCTTGAGGATGTTGCATTATTAGCATTGCAAGGACCTAAGGCACATGAAGTTTTAGCTGAGATTGCTCCTTCTACCAGTGAGATGACTTTTATGACTGCTAAACAGTTAGTTATAAATGGAATTGATTGTTTCATTACCAGGTCTGGCTATACAGGTGAGGATGGTTTTGAAATTTCACTACTAGCAAAAGATGCTGAAGAGTTGGCAAAATTACTGCTTTCTAATGAAGAAGTAGAGTGGGTTGGTCTTGGAGCAAGAGACTCGCTTCGTTTAGAGGCTGGATTATCTCTTTATGGACATGAACTTGATAATGATCATAGTCCTGTAGAGTCTTCACTGAACTGGGCATTGTCTAAAGTAAGAAGAACTGGAGGTGAGCGTGAGGGTAATTATTTAGGTGACAATATAATTATGAGTCACCTCAATGAGGGTTCTGAATCAAAGGTTGTCGGTTTGCAGCCAGAAGGCAGGATGCCTGTTCGGGATGGCGCTCTAATTGAAGATGAATTGGGTAATGAAGCTGGACAAGTTACCAGTGGAGGTTTTGGTCCAAGTATTAATCGACCTATAGCTATAGCAAGGATAAAAAAGAATTATATAGAAAATCAGTCCAAACTTTTTGCCCTAGTAAGGGATAAAAAAATTGCAGTTGAGATTGTAAAACTGCCGTTTATTAAACAGAACTATTACAGAGGTTAAAGATTCAAAATAAGGAGGAGTTATGAGTATTAAATTTTCTGAAGATCATGAATGGGTGGAGTTGAAAGGAGATGATCTAGTGGTAATTGGGATAACAGATTTTGCCCAAGAACAATTGGGTGACCTGGTCTATGTTGAGTTGCCAGAAGTTGGAGATGAATGTAGTCGCGGAGAAAATATTTCCGTAATTGAGTCAGTTAAAGCTGCTTCAGATTTAGTTGCACCAGTTTCTGGAACAATTATTGAAGTAAACAGTCGTTTGGAAGATGAGCCAGAATTAGTTACAGAGGATTCTATGGGTGAAGGTTGGTTTATTAAAGTTAAATTATCGAATACATCTGAGTTAGATGACTTGATGGATGAGAGCACATACAACAGTTTTACTGAGGAATAAGGAAAGAGTTTAATGGCCACTAAGATTGAAGATTTATTGAATAATGATGCCTTTACCAATAGGCATATTGGTTCCTCAAGTGAGCAGAAAAATCAGATGCTTGATTATCTTGGTTTTGATAACTTAGATAAATTAATTGACGAGATTGTGCCAGATATTATTCGTCGAAAAGAGCCGATGAATATAGCTAATGGTATGTCAGAATTGGCGGCACTCAAACAGCTAAGAAATTTAGCCAGAATGAATATTCGTTATAAGTCATTCATTGGTCAGGGTTATTACAATGCAATTACACCTCCTGTAATTCAGCGTAATATCCAAGAAAATCCCGCTTGGTACTCTTCATATACTCCTTATCAACCAGAAATATCTCAGGGTCGTTTAGAGGCATTAATGAACTTTCAAACAATGATCTCTGATTTAACGGGCATGGATTTAGCAAACGCATCAATGCTTGATGAGGCTACTGCTTGTGCAGAAGCTATGGCTTTATGTCATCGAGTTAGTAAATCAAAGAGCAACGTTTTTTTTGTAGCTAATGACTGCTATGCTCAAAATATTGAAGTAATTAAGACACGAGCCGAGCCATTAAATATTGAAGTAGTTATTGGTGATCCTTTAGTTGAACTAAAAGAGCTTGATTGCTTTGGAGTATTATTGCAGTATCCTAATACCTATGGTGGTTTTAGTGATTACTCAAATTTAATAGAGTCGATCCATCAAAAAAAAGCGCTTGTTGCAATTAGTGCAGACTTGCTGTCTTTGACGCTCTTAAAACCGCCTGGTGAAATGGGCGCAGATTTGGTGGTTGGCAATACTCAAAGATTTGGCGTGCCAATTGGTTATGGAGGTCCACACGCTGCTTATATGTCTATCAATGAGAAGTATAAGCGATCTATGCCAGGGCGCATTATTGGTGCATCAGTTGATACTAAAGGTAGGTTAGCATATCGACTTGCATTACAGACTAGAGAGCAACATATTCGTCGTGAGAAGGCTACTAGTAATATTTGTACAGCACAGGCGCTTTTGGCAATTATGGCTAGTATGTACGCAGTTTACCATGGCCCTCAAGGTCTCAAAAATATCGCTGGAAGAATTTTTCGCTATACCAGTGTTTTTGCTGATGGCATGGAAAAAATGGGATTTGGTATTGTAAATGAAACATTTTTTGATACATTAACGATAGAAGTAAAGAACTCTGATGCTATTGTTATGCAGGCTGAAAAAAATGGATACAATATAAATGTTTTTAGTAAAACTTTAGTTTCAGTTTCATTTGATGAGCTAAGCACTCCTGAGGATATTGAGTATTTATGGAGGATATTTAATACAGAGTCTAATCTTAACTCTCAAATCTTATTTGAGAAAGATAAAACTCAAATTAACAAGAATTTAAAACGGAAATCAAAATTTTTAACACATAAAGTTTTCAATACCTATCGCTCAGAAACAAATATGATGAGGTATATTCGCTATCTTGGCGATAAAGATATAGCACTTGATCGTTCAATGATTCCACTTGGATCGTGCACAATGAAATTGAATGCTGCGGCTGAATTGATACCCGTTACTTGGCCAGAATTTTCTCAAATTCACCCTGCAGTGCCAATGAATCAGGTCATAGGATATCAGCAAATGATAAGCGAGCTTGAAGAGATGCTTTGTGAAACAACTGGCTACTCAGCGATATCATTACAACCTAACTCTGGAGCCCAGGGAGAGTATGCCGGCCTTATTGCGATACGTGGATATCACAGAAGTAGAGGTGATGATAATCGAAATATCTGTTTAATTCCTGCTTCTGCTCATGGCACCAACCCGGCTTCTGCACAAATGGCAGGTATGAAGGTAGTAGTAGTTAAGACTTCAGATAGTGGGAATATTGATCTTGTAGATTTAAAATCAAAGTGTAAAGATAATGCTGATAATCTTGCAGCAATAATGATTACCTATCCCTCTACTCATGGGGTATTTGAAAAAGATGTAAAAGAGGTGTGCGAGATCATACATAATGCTGGAGGTCAGGTATATATTGATGGTGCAAATATGAATGCTATGGTGGGCATTTCTGCTCCTGGTGAATTTGGAGGTGACGTTTCACATCTAAACTTACATAAGACATTCGCAATACCTCATGGAGGTGGTGGTCCAGGCGTAGGACCTATCGGAGTTAAGGAGCACTTGGTAAATTTTTTACCTACTACGCCATTAAATAATACAGATGTCGGTAGTATTTCTGGAGCACCTTGGGGCTCAGGAAGTATTTTGCCTATTAGTTGGATGTATATTGCAATGCTTGGGAAGGATGGTCTTTATGATGCTACATGTAATGCAATCTTGAATGCAAATTACATAACTAAAAGGCTTGAAGAGCATTACCCAATACTCTATAGTGATGAAAATGGTAGGGTTGCCCATGAATGCATTGTTGACATTAGACCTATCAAAGATACAGTAGGTATTAGTGTTGATGACGTTGCAAAACGATTAATTGACTATGGTTTTCACGCACCAACTATGTCATTTCCAGTTGCAGGCACACTAATGATTGAGCCAACGGAGTCAGAATCTTTAGATGAGCTAGATCGATTTTGTGATGCTATGATACAAATCAGGAAAGAGATACAGAAGGTTGAGTCAGGTGAGTATTCGACCGAAGATAATCCATTAATTAATTCGCCACACACACTGGAAATGGTAACATCTACTCAATGGAATTTTTCCTATTCAAGGGAAGAGGCTGCTTACCCTTTAGAAAGCTTAAGAAGAGTTAAGTATTGGCCTCCAGTCTCTCGAGTAGATAATGTTTATGGGGACAAAAACTTAATTTGTTCTTGTCCGAGTATTGAAAATTATAAATAACTGTTATGAAATCATTTTTGATTAGTGTATTAGGGGACGACAAACCTGGATTAGTGGATGGGTTGTCAAAAATCATTCTTTCTAGTGATGGTGATTGGATTGAAAGTCGCATGTCTAGCTTTGAAGGAAAGTTTGCTGGTATCTTGAAAGTTAATGTTCCATCAAAAAATGCTTCAAAATTAAAGAAAGAATTAGTCTCTTCTTCGTTAGGCTTACAGATTGCATGCGAAGAAACAACACCTCTAGAACAAGCTGATTTTAAGAGTTACAATATCGAGCTTATAGGTCAAAATCATGTTGGCATTATTAATAGACTCTCTCATGTCTTGGCTGATGATTTGCAATCAAATGTAGAAGAGCTAAAGACTGAAATAATCGATGCATCGATGTCAGGTGAGCAACTATTCAAGGCACAAATTACTCTTCATCTTCCTGTTTCTATGGATGAAAGCCTTATTAGAGATAAACTAGAGCAAATTGCTGACGAGATGATGGTAGAGATCTACTCGTACGAAAGCTAGAAAACCGATCACCACTAAGTAATTATATTATGTTCTGGGCCAAATGGAAATTTGGTAATGTCATATGCACTATCTTCAGTTAATACCATAACATCATGTTCACGATAGCCTCCTGAACCTGGCCGTCCTTCTGGAATCATAATCATTGGTTCCATAGAAACTACCATATTTTTCTGAAGAACTGTATCAATATCCTCTCTTAACTCTACCCCAGCTTCACGGCCGTAGTAGTGAGACAGTACACCAAATGAGTGACCATAGCCAAAGGTCCTGCTTTCAAGCAAACCATATTCTTCAAAAATTTTATTAAGCTCAAGAGCAATGTCTTTGCATGCAACTCCAGGTTTGATAAGTTTCATTCCTTCTTCATGAACCTTTACATTAATTTCCCATAATCTAAGGGATTCATCATCAACATGGTCATAAAATAACGTTCTTTCTAGTGCTACATAATAGCCGGCAATCATTGAAAAACAGTTAAGACTTAGAATATCACCCTTTTGAACTTTTCTTGTAGTAACAGGGTTATGAGCACCATCAGTATTGATGCCAGACTGAAACCAGGTCCATGTATCCATAAGCTCTGAATGCGGATAGCGCTTAGCGATTTCTCTGACCATAGCCTGTGTTGAGTGAAGAGCTATTTCGTGCTCAGGTGCACCTTCTTTAATAGCTTCAACTAAAGCTGCACCACCTATATCACAAATGTTTGCTCCTTGAATAATGTGTGCAATTTCTTCATCTGATTTGACAGAGCGCATCTTCATGCAGTCAGCCGAAATATCAATAAACTCAGCTTTATCAAAGGCAGATTGAAGCTTATCTAGGCGCTCTTTAGTAATATGGTCATGCTCAATTCCAACTCTTCCACTATTATTTATTAGCTGTTGTAATGCATAAAAGTAACTATCCTTTTGCCAGTCTGTATATACCAAATTTTCACCAAAAGTTCGGCGCCAAGGCTGACCACCATCAATATTTGCAGTTACAGTTGTTACTTTATCTTGAGTTACAACTAACGCGTAAGGCCGTCCAAAGGAACAATAGAGAAAGTCGCTGTAGTAATTAATGCCATGTATAGAGGTGAAAATTACCGCATCAACATTACTTTGAGACATATGTTTTCTAAGACGTTCTTGTCGGTCTTGGTACTCTTTATCACTAAAGGTATGGATTATATTGTCACCATTTGGGATAAGTATTGTTCTTGGCATGTTCATAGCGACTCCTAAGTTATTAAATGTTGCGGATGTTAGTCAATAATGTTTAGTATAGCAAGTTTTTTTTAAACATATAAATATAGATAAGTAGAAGTAATAACTAATACTGATAATTACTTAACTTCTATTAATTATTTTGCTTTAGAACGTTTTCACGAAGAAATGTATACAGCCCAGAGACTACAATAATTGTAGCTCCAATCAATGTAAAGCTATCTGGGTTCTCTTTAAGAACTAAGATTGATAGAAGCATAGCAAATACTATTCTTGAATAACGGAATGGTGATATAACTGACATTTCGCCGATACGTGAAGCAATAACAAGAGAATAATAAGCGATTACACCAAAGACAGAAGCTCCAATAAAATACATAATATCAGTTGATGTTAGAGCTATCATTGCTGAGTTAAATGGCATAATAAAAATACCTGAGATACCAAAAGCTAAGAACGCATATAAAGCAATTGTTACTGATGGGAGTTTGACTTCCATTGCACGTGTTGCTAGATCACGCCCTGCTAAAAACATAGCCCCAAGCAAGGCAAAAATTGATGCTGGCATAAAGCCTCCAAAGCCTGGACGTAAAATCAATAAAACACCTATAAAGCCTATTAATACTGCAGTCCAGCGTCGCCAACCTACATTTTCTCTAAAAAATACTGCAGCTCCAATGGTTACTAATAGTGGCGTTATTTGAAGAATTGCTGATGCTGAAGAGAGAGGAGTTAAGGCAATTGCTATAACAAAAAATAATGCACCAAAGAGCTCAAAAACTGTTCGAGTTATTACATGCCTGTTCAATAGATCTTTATGAATAATTGGTGCACGTTGAAGTAGAGCGATAATTAGAAATATGATGCTGCCAGTAGAGCCAAGGATTAGTATTATTTCTGAGACTGGCAAGTGAGCTGAGAGCGTTTTGATAAATAAATCTTCAAATGCAAAGCCAGCCATAGCTAGAATCATGAATAAGATACCTCTTAAGTTTTCCATTCTCTTCTAGCTGTACGATTAAAGTTGAATTTTAACTCGACCCATGGCTTCTAGAGTACTTATTTAATGATGGCGAAACCCAGTGCTTTAAAGTACCAATCCTTGGTTGATAAATTTCAACTTTTAGAGGGTAGCATTTTGCAGAGTCACTGGAATGACTTGAGCTGCAATCACCTCCAGGGCAAGCAGATAAAGCACCTAGTAGGTCTATTTCTGCAAAAAATTCAAT
>Ga0208131_1000172_pt1 | contig 19221 bp, 4 predicted proteins | sample ETNtaG_14_FD_185781 | JGI IMG/M metagenome (GOLD analysis project Ga0208131, IMG submission 185781) | Marine microbial and viral communities from oxygen minimum zone, Eastern Pacific Ocean - ETNP201406SV73 (SPAdes) (version 2) | ecosystem: Environmental > Aquatic > Marine > Oceanic ...
TACTCATAAATACAAGAACCATCTGAATGGGTAACTGATGCATCATAGTTCAAGGCAGATTCTTCATCACAACCTAAGATTATACAAGAACCATCATCTTGATTTGCATCTTCATTGAAATTTTCTGCACTCGAATTTATACAGCCATCTATAATACAAGAATCATCATCAATGACAGCACTTGCATTATAATTATTCGCCAATGAATTTGTACAACCGGATTCTCCTGCACAGCTACTCGTTGCATCCTCAGCACTTACCTGATCTACATTGGCAGACGCATTGTAATTAGTTGCTAAAGAATTGGTACAACCGTAAACAATTAAGGTTTCACAATAATCACCATCTGAACCAATATTATAAACCGGGTCAGGCTCTGTAATCTTATCAGTTTCTGAATCGAAATCAAAATACTCTAAATATGCAGAATTAGTACAACCCGGATTAATCGGAGTTACACAAGAATTATCTTCTACATTATAATCTGAATTGTACTCTAAATAACCAAAATCTGTACATCCCTCTACGATTAAGGTAGCACATGAACCATCATTCACATTCGGTGTTTCTGCAAGCGCTGCAATCGTATAAGTTTCAGAGTTATAGTTCCAATTTTCTATATAGGCCGGATCTGCACAACCCAAAACAATAAGGCTTACACATGAACCGTCATCTGTATTTGGTGTTGGAATTAAATCTGTAATTTCAAATGTACCTGAATCATAACTCCAATATTCAATATAATCCGGGTCTGTACAACCATTCACTATTGGTGTAACACACATTTGATTCACATCGAACTCATCTAACACAGCTGTGTTAGCCTCTGCACTATATTCCAAATATGCAGTATCCATACAACCCAAAACTATTGGTGTACAAGAGCCATCATCTTCATTTGCTTCAGGGTTATAGTTAAATGAATTTGCATCGGTACAACCGTATTCAATTTCTGTAATACAGAAAGCAGCGTTGGAAGTATTTACAGCGGCATTATATTCAAGATAATTTGAATCACTACAACCCACCACAATTGCTTCACAACTTCCATCATCAACAACAGCATCAGAGTTGTAATTAAATGCCGGAAGACCATCACTATTCACATCATTAACTTCACCAAGGCCATTTACAAGTGATCCATTATCAGTACAACCTTCAACAAACTCACACTTATCCTCATCTAATACGAATATCTGACTACCATCCGTACAATAAATATCATATCCATCAGTATTATAACTACAATCAAAAGAACCTGCATTAGCCGGATTAAACGGACTCATATTCCAAGATGCATCTAAAGAATCAAAGAATAAGTTATAATTAGAAGAAAGAGGATCAGAACAGAAGAACGTCGTATCTGCTCGAGTTTGAGACGCTCGAGTGTTACAAGAATAAAAACATGATTCTACAATATCTGCTGCTGCCGTATTCACTTCTGCATCAAAACAAGGCATGCCCGGAATATTACATCCAACGACCTGAGCAAGACAAGAACTAGGCTCTACATCTACATTTGCAAATGGATTGTAATTGTACGCAGGCAATCCATCACCATCAAAATCAAATCCCGGATTACCGGAGTCCATACAACCGTATATGATCAATTCACTACAAGAACCATCCTCAACATTCGCTTCCGAATTAAATTCGATGTATAAAGGATTCATACATCCTGACACTTCTGCAATACATGAATCATCCTCTTTATTGGCTTCTGAATTATAATTCAAAGACCCCGCTGTTGTACAGCCATAAATAAATGACAAACAGGCTCCACTAGGTACTGTTGCATTAATATCATAGTTAGAGGCCTTCTCATTCATACAGCCCACAATCTCTACAATATATGAACAACTTTCCGGCGCCTGAACAGTAGCATACTCATTGTAATTAATAGCATTCTCATCCATACATCCCGGTATGTTTAAAACACATGAATTATCTGAAACTGTGGCTTCGGGATTAAAGGTTAAGGCTTCAGAATACATACATCCCGGAATATTATCGATACAAGGATTTGTATGATCATTTTCTGAAACTTGATTAACATTAGCCTTTGGATTATAGTTCAATGAACCCCCTGTTGTACAACCGTAAATAAATGGCTCACATAATCCATCTGATACATTTGCATTTGGATCAAAATTAAATGCAAATGGATGCAAACATCCTTCAACTATAGGAATACACTGTTCGCTGTTAATAGTCGCAACAGGATTAAAGTTGAATGCCGTAGAATCTGTACATCCAATAACTGAAGCGATACAAGTACCATCATCTATATTCGCTTGTGAATTAAAATTCGCCGATCCCTCTACTGTACAACCTAAATACAAACAAGAACCGTTAGGTGTATTTGCAAAATCCTGGTAATTGACTGCAGTACTGTCTGTACATCCTTCGACTACAATAACACAAGATCCATCATCCGTATTTGCAGGTTGTTCCGGATCATATCCAATAGCATTCGGATTGGTACAACCTAAAATTACCGGAATACAAGATTCATTGTCTGTATTGGCTTGTGGATTATAATTAAACATCACAAGATCTGTACATCCTAATACAACATCAATACAGAATCCTGGAACGTTAGCCAGAGAATCGTAATTAAATGCCTCTGGAATCATACAACCTTTTACAGTTACGATACAACTTCCATCATCAACATCCACATCAGCATTATAATTAAATGCCGTTGGATCTGTACATCCACCATAAATACATGAACCATCATCTTGTAATGCAGCTGAGTTATAGTTTTCAGCAGAAACATTCGTACAACCTGTAACAAGCTCAATACAAATACCATTATCCGTATTTGCCAGCGAATCAAAATTAAATGCTAAAGAATCTGTACATCCAAATACACTTGCAATACACGAACCATCATTGGTGTTAACATCTACCCCATTTACACCGGTTAAGCTGTTTGACGCTCCATCACCATCATAGTCATTGTAATTATAGGCCCCATCGAACATACAACCTTCAACAACAGGATAACAAGTAAAGTTTGTACTTGTATTCGCAAATGAATTGTAATTAAATGCAGTAGCATCTGTACATCCAAAAATGAAATCTTCACAATTGCCACTGTCTACATTGGCTAAAGAATCGTAATTGAAATACCCTTCACTCATACAACCAAGAATAATTGTTATACAAGAACCATCTTCATCCGTAGCTTTCGAATTAAAATTAAAAGCCGATGCATCTGTACAACCAACAACTTCCAATTCGTCACAAACGCCATCACTATCTGTATCGTTGAGACAATACGTATCACAGCCGTAATAGGTTTCCGGGAAAATACAATTTCCATCATCTGCATTTGCTGTCTGGTCATAATTACATGCAACTACATCCATACAACCCGTTATAATTTCAATACACGATTGGTCATCTGTATTCACATTCAACCATGGGTTTTCATAATTCCAACTATCTGCAAGCCCATCTCCATACTGAGCATTCTCCTCTGTAGCAGCCGGTGACCAATCATTAAAGTTTAGTGCCTGGTCATCCGTACAACCGTATACGATAGGAATACATCCTCCACCATGAACTGTAGAAGGATCAGTAGGAATAGAGGTGTTTACGTTAATCCCATTCCCCGTTCCGTCGTAATAAGAACTATGTAAAATAGAGTCCTGAGCCATTTTAGGTCCAAACACTACTGATACTACATCACCATCCTGATAGAATTGTCCGGTGGCAGGATTTGTATTATGAGTCGAATAGTAATTATTAAAGTTAAACGATTCAATGTTCATACAACCGTAAACTACTGGATAACAAGGGTCTGAATCGTTTTCTAAGCTGGTTCGATTAATATTTGCAACAGCATCATAATTGAACATACTTTCATCGGTACAACCCGGAACTATAAGGGTCGTACATAAATCATTATTAATAATATTTCCAGCGTAATCATCTGACATTAAGGTATCAACGTAATACTCAAAAAATGTTGGTTCACTACAATACGGATCAACAGGTTCGATACAGTAGTCTAATGAATTGTCTACATGGCTACCCGAAGAAATACCATCTTGTACACTAATACCTGTGTAATAGCCAAAGTAAGAAGAGTCATTACAATAAAATGTAGCTGAATCTCCACATGTTTTAATGTCGTCTATTATTGTTTGTACATTTTGAACACCGACTGTATCATATAAATAATACCCTTGAAATACCGGATTATCACAATACCTTACAGTGTCTGCAAGACAAAGTGATGCATCTATAATATTTCCTGAATTGTGACCAAGATTAAAATCATAGTCTCCATTTTCGTTTACATTATAATAGCCGACTGATGAAGCGTCTTCACAATACAGATCTACCTGAATAGCTCCACATAAATTGTCATCAATGATGTTTCCACCGACTGCCTCCTGCATAGTTCCGTCAGCAACATTGTCGCTGGTATAATAACCTGTTAAATCAGAGTCATTACAATAAAAACTAACTTCTTCACCACACAGAGGATCATCACCGGGGTTTAGATCATTCTCAAGGTTTGCAAAAGATTCTATAGCTTTTGGAATTCCAAAGTTTGCCCCCGCATCAATATCGGTACCATCTATAATATTATTTGTAAAATAATAACCTACAAAGTTGGTGTCAACACAATAATCTATTCTCTCATTGAGACATTCTAATTGACTTGGTACTAAGCTGATATCATTAGGGTAATCATAACTTAACCACATAAAACTATTCCAAACATAACTTTCAACATATCCCGGATCGTTACAAAAGAAATCAGCCAGATCAACACAACTATTAGCATCAAGCATAGAATCCGGATACATCGTAGTTTCTAAACTTTCAATTATAGAATAATTCCAGTATTGAGCATAAGTAGGATCGGTACAACCCGGTCGGTAAAAACACTCTGATTGCAGATGGGTATTTACATCTTCCTGAGGATTAAGCAAGGAATTAGATTCTCCGTCCAAATCAAAATCATTATAGTTGTATGCATTCACATCTAAACATCCAACCTTTATAGCTATACACGAATTATCCGATGTATTTACATCCGTAAACTCATCGCCTGATACAGCGTAAGAAACATCTTTATTTAAACCGTAATTATTAAAGTTAAATGCTGTTGTATCCGTACAACCTTCAATTACCGGATAACAACTACCATCGTCTGTATTCGCCAAAGCATCGTAATTGAAAGCAGCCAATCCATCATTCAACAGATCATTTACATCGCCAAAAGTATTGGCTGAAATTCCATTATCTGTACAAGCATAAACTTTGGAAATACAAGATTGGTCATGAACTGTTGCTGTATCAACATAATTATACGCAAGCGGATCCATACAACCATATACAGGCAAAATACATGCTACTGTATCATTTACATCTAAATATGGGTTTCCTGTATGTGCAAAATAATTTAATGCAGTTTGATCGTCTACACAACCCGTAATTACAGGGTAACAAACGCCATTATCCACATTTGCGTCGGGATTGTAATTAAACATGGTCTCGTCCACACACCCAAAGATCTTTTGGATACACGAACCATCATCCGTATTTACATCAACCCCATACTGACCGGTCAATTCATCACTAGATCCATCAGCATCTAAATCATTAAAATTCAAAGCAGGAATATCTGTACAACCCAGTACTCTTGCATAACATGAGCCATTATCCGTATTTACATCAGTTAATGGATCACCGGTTATCGGACTATAATTGTAAGCATGAATATCAGTCAAACATCCTTCAATAACAGGAATACATGTACCATCATCAGTATTTGGATCAACAAACAAATTACCTATCGGCTGAACGTAATTAAATGCAGAAAGATCATTACATCCGTAATTTTTCGGGTAACAGGACCCATCATCTTCAGTAGCATTTAAATTGTAATTAAATGCCTCAGCATCCATACATCCAACATCCTTTAACACATAACATGGTCCCGGGTTATTTGCATATTGGTTATAATCTACATACGCAGAATCCATACAACCTGCAATCTCAACCTGATACATAAATTGGGTATACATATGACCAACTTGCACCAGTCCATTTGCAGAGAATTGATTGCCTGAAAGAGAATTTTCATTTATTAAAACATTGATCGAATACAATAAACCATATGGAGTTTGAACCCTCCAATTAAATGCTTCATTTTCATTAAACCCATCTTTAGCAGTGGTAAAAATATCATCAATGTATGCGCTAATCGAATTTGTAGATGTAGAACTCCAAATTGAAGAACCTCCACATTGCAACATCCCATTGTAATCGTGATAGAAAACACCTATGGTACTTCCTTCAGGGAAGGATTCAGTAAATTCGCCAGAAAAAGATACGTTAGAACCATTTACATCGGCTGAACCATAGTTAGGAATAAGTATAGAACAACTAATATCTGTCACACCAGATTGAAAATCAATATAATCTCCATCTTCATACACACAGTCATCGGTTGCAACATTTGCTAATGAATTATAATTTATAGCGTATGAATTTATACAGCCCAATAAAGCCGGATTAACACAAAAAGTAGAATTATACACACCTGCTTCGTCAACAACATTAGGTGTATAACCTTGAGTGTAATATTCAGCAAAAGTGGTATCTGAACAACCAATCAAAATACAGCTACCATCATCAATCGTTGCGGATGGATCGTACGATGAACCAACGGAGAAAGAATTGGTACAACCATATATATGAGGAGTTATACAATCACTTTGTTTATGAACAGTAAATAACACATTATACTCCTGATATTCTTGATTCAAACATCCCTCATATTCAATAGACTGACAGGTTCCGTTATCTACATTCGCAGATGAATTATACTCTAAATAATTAGAATTTGTACAACCATACACAATTTCACTTACACATAATGTAGGATCAGAGTCTTCTGTAGCCTTAGGGTTAAATTCCAAATAATCAGGATTCATACAACCCACAACCACACTATAGTTACAAACGTAATTATTAATGTTTGCTTCCGGATTATAATCTATGGCATTTGGATCCATACAACCGAGTACTACAAGTGTAACACAAGATTCCTGATGATTAATATTTGCAATTGGATTGAATTCTAAATAATCAGCATCAGCACATCCTGTATACTCAACAATACATGAGCCGTCATTGATTATTACTGAAGAATCATAATTGGCAGCAATCGGATCTGTACATCCACCCGGGTATTCACACAAATCGTTATTTACCTCTGTAGCAAAAGGGTTGAAGTTCAGTGCTGAGTCATCATCACACGACTCCATGTCAAACTGATCACAAATGCCATCTCCATCCGTATCATCGATACATTGATTGTTACAATCTAAATAGCTTTCTGCAGGATATAAACAAGCACTGCTTTCTGTTGATGCAGAATTATAATTACATGCATTAACTTCCGTACAACCAAAAATTTCTAACTGATCACATACCTGGTCATCATCTTCATCGAAGAAACAATCCCCATTACAGTCAATAAATTCCGTAACATAAGTACATGATGTAGGATTCGTATCTAAATTTGCCTCTTCTGAATAATTACAAGCAAATTCATCCATACAACCATCAACAACGACCTGTATACAATTACCTTCAGAATCTTCCCCGTTAATACATGAGCCATCACAAGCTACATATTCAAATGCAGGAAATGCACATGAACCATCAGGAGTATTAGCTTCTTCATTGTAATTACATGCACTTGACAGTGTACAACCATACACAATCAGCTGCTCACAAGAACCATTATCATCTGTTGCATTAGTATTGTACTCAATATAATTATCGTTTGTACAACCTTCTAATATACAAGAGCCGTCATCATCAGTAGCTTGATCGTTGAAATTTTCTGCCCAATCAGATGTACAATCCGAAACTTCAAATAGGTCACAAATACCATCTCCATCTGAATCATCAACACAAGTACCATCGCAATTATAATTTTCAACGGCATACTCACAAACTCCGTCATCTTCCGTGGCATTTTCATTATAATTACACGCTACATTGTCAATACATCCAAGAATTTCTAATTCATCACAAACACCATCTTGATCTGAATCTACTAAACAATTTCCTGAACAGTCAAGAAATTGATCGGCAAAAACACATGCAACTTCATCACTAGCATCCGGATTATAATTACATGCTATAGAACTTGAAATACATCCTTCTACTTCATTTTCATCACAAATACCATCTGCATCTGCATCATTAATACATGAGATCTCGTATACATACGTCTCACTGGTAAATTCAATAGTATCACAGGAATAATGTACAGGAGGGAAATCACAAAGCGAAATATTATGAACTGCATTTGCCTGATAATTACAAGAATTAATATTTGTACAACCCAATATGTAAGCGATACAAGAACCATCACCTGTGTTCACATTAACTCCTTCACCATCAATGATCAGGTCATCCCCAATTCCATCATCATCCAAATCATTGTAATTTAAAGCTATAGGGTCATTACAACCATATACTACCGGATAACAAGAATTATCATCTGTATTAACATCCAACTGAACATCTCCTATTGGAGCGTCATAATTAAATGCCGTTACATCCATACACCCATCAATTACAGGATAACATGAGTCATCTTCATCTGTTGCCAGAGTATTGTAATTAAACATGGTGTCATCCGTACAACCATCAATTTCATCAGCATCACAAACAGCGTCATCATCTGCATCGTTGTCAACAATCACTCCGCTACCATCCTGCTCACCGGAACAGCTTGCACATGCATCCAGGTCTGAAGCATAATTACAGAATACATTTACCGTATCTATAGTTGTACTTGAATTATAATTACATGCCGTTGCATCAGTACATCCCTCTAATTCATCTGCATTACAAATACTATCGTCATCTGCATCGTTATCAACAATGACCCCTGTACCATCTTGCTCACCGGAACAGCTTGCACATGCATCCAAATCTGTGGCATAATTACAAAGTGCATTATTCGTATCCGTAGTCGAAGTGGCATCATAGTTACATGCTGTTACATCAGTACATCCTTCCACTTCATCAGCATCACAAACGCCATCGTCATCAGCATCATTATCTACAATAGTACCCGTGCCATCCGTTTCTCCGGAACAAGTATCACATGCTATAGGGGTAATACAAGAATCATTATCTTCATTTAGGGTCGGTGATGAATTATAGTTACATGCACCTGAAACAGTACAGCCCGAAATAATATCAGCATTATCACCCAGCCCATCTTGATCTGAATCTAGTGTTTCATTTTCATCTTCAGGGAAGACATCAGCATTATCACCTACACCATCACCATCAGTATCTTCAGACTCCGTAGGGTCATCATCAAAAGCATCTACATCGTCACAAACATTATCATCATCAGCATCGTGATCTACAATAATACCCGTACCATCTGTTACACCAGAACAGGCTTCACAACCCGTGACGTAAATACAAGAAGTATTGTCTTCATTTATTGTTGACGAAGCATCATAATTACATGCAATAGCATCCACACAACCCGACAAAACGTCCTCACTATCACAAAGCCCATCATCATCTGAATCATTATCAACAACAAGTCCATCCACACAAGTATCACAAACACCATCTAAATAGGTACAAGTACTATTATCTTCATTTAATGTGGTTGAAGAATTATAATTACATGCAGCGGCATCAATACAACCCGAAAGAACATCTTCACTATCACAAAGACCATCATTATCTGAATCATTATCTACAACAACTCCACCTTCACAAGTCTCACATATTCCATCCACATAAGTACAAGTCCCATCATCTGTATTCGCAGCGGCATCATAGTTACATGCACCAGAGTCTGCACATCCTAAAGGAAGTTGCGCTTCACAAACAGAGGTTAGCGAAACTTCAATGTCAACAGGCAAAACAGCATTGGTAACAAAATTGAATGTATAATCAACAGAATACATTTTAGCACCATCAATCAGACTCAATTCAATTGCTTCACCTTCAGTGGCACCATCAGTTTCTGAAGTAAAAATATCATCAGCCCAAATAGCTAAACTAGTTTGTACATCGGCTACATTTGACGAACCAACAACCAATCCATTTTGTGTCGTTGCAACAATATAAGCATCTTCAGATTGAGCATTTAACGACAACACAAAAGTTTCGGTAAGCATCATCGTCATATTTGACCCGGTATTTCCGACAAAAGGAGTTAACCATGAATCCTCACAATAAGTTGGCCCACAATTTAAAGTATACGTAGCAGCAATAGGTTGAGCCAAAAAGCTGTTTGTAGTATACGAAACAGAAGTAGGCATCTCAATATCATACAATTCATTATCAACAACCAACTGAAATGAAATAGCTTCTCCTGAACCAGCCCCATCAACCTCAACAGTAGAAGCATCATCACCCCAAATCGCTATTTGTATTTGAGATACTCCTGCTACAACTTGACTACCTACAAGCAGACCGTCTGGCGTATGTGCAACCAAATAAGATGAAAAGTGCGTGATGGGCAAAGAACTGATAAAATCAGGGAGCAACATAATGGTCATGTTCGATCCCGTATTTACAACTTCACTCGATGGCAAATCACATTGAGCTGATGCTTGTTGAAATAAACAAAATAAAGTTGCGAATAATGTAGTAAGTAAATTACTTTTCATGTCCTGGGGGCGATTTAACTATGTAAAATATTCTTTAAAACCTGTTTGTTAATACGATGATTTAAATAAAACCACTTGCGGCACAACCATCAATCGACTTCTTAGATGCAATCGAAGACTATGTAAAAACGAGTAACCTGCACCAAAAAGTGTACCAATCTTTTGAAATGAGAATTTAACAGATTTCACAGGGGATTGACCCACGCTTAAGTAGCGTAAAAGGCAGAAAACCAAAAGGTCGACAGAACCAAAATGAATCCTTTTCATTAAAGAGGGGTTACACATAAATTTACTCAGCTGCTAATATAAGCATTTTATAGCATTCTATACCTACATTACGGATAATTAATGTAAAATTGTACATATATACATTGAAGTTATTTGAAGTAGAATGCTAAAAAATGTAGTGGTGGTAACGTGTTGATTGATAGTATGTTGTGTTGTTTTAAAAAAAAATGATTATTTAAATAAAAATAAAGCACACACCAAAATTCCGGACAAAAAGAATAAAGCACACAATTCTAATTATTCGCAAAATCAAATTATATTTGCTTGCATAATATTGGATATGAAAAAAACCGGTGTCTTATTAATCAATTTGGGAACTCCAGACAGCCCAAAAGTGGGGAGTGTGGGAACTTACTTATTTGAATTCCTTAACGACCCCCGCATCATCGACATTCCCTGGTTACTAAGGAAAGTGTTGGTAAACATCCTCATCGTTCCATTTCGAATGTTTTCATCAGCCAAAGAATATCAGAAATTATGGGGCGACAAAGGCTCTCCCCTTTTATACCACAGCAAAGAGTTAGTCGTTAAAGTACAAAATGAATTAGGTGAAAATTATGGAGTTCACCTTGCTATGCGCTACAATAAGCCTTCTATTAAACAGGTTCTAGCGGAAATGCAAAAAGAACAATATGACGATATTGTTATACTTCCTCTCTACCCTCAATACGCATCTTCAAGCGGTGGAACAGCCATCGAAGAAGTGATGAAACACATCTCTAAATGGTGGGTTATTCCTAACATCAAAATTATATCTGAGTTTTTCGAAGACGAAGGATACATAGAATCCATAGCCAGTAGAGCTAAAGAATTTGACCTTGATTCATACGACCACATACTTTTCAGTTATCACGGACTCCCAACCCGACACATCGAAAAATCGAACATAGAAAACTGTAAAGCAAACGATTGCAACTGTTCTAAAGTAGAAAAAAACAACTATTGTTACAGATCAAACTGCTACAGTACGACCTCTAAAATTGCAGAAAAACTTCAATTGGACAGCTCTAAATACAGTATTTGTTTTCAATCCAGACTCAACAACAAATGGCTCACTCCTTTTGCAGATAAAGAAGTCATCAAACTTGCCAAATCAGGAGCTAAAAAAATACTGGTCTTCTCCCCGGCATTTGTTGCCGATTGTCTGGAAACTACCGTTGAAATTGGTGAAGGTTTTAAAGAACTCTTTATTGAAAATGGTGGCGAACAACTGGACTTAGTCCCAAGCCTGAACACTCACCCAAGATGGGTGAAAGCAGTGAAGGATCTGGTTGTTGGTTGATGGTGAGTCATTCTGAACCTGCCTTTGCCGGCAGGCAGGCTTGTTTCAGAATCCCATAGATAAGGTACACTACCGGTTGGTTGATGAAATACTTTGTACCAATCTACCAAAATACCGGCATCTAATCAGTAAAGGATAAAACCATTTTTGGCAAACAAACAGATTAATAAACTAAAAAGAAAGAATAGTTTTCTTAATGATCTCAACACATTCCATCAATTGTTCTTCTGTAATTACCAATGGTGGAGCAAAACGAATAATGTCACCATGAGTAGGTTTTGCCAGAAGTCCGTTATCACGAAGTTTCAAACAAACATCCCATGCTTCCTTACCATCTTTAGGCTTAATCACAATAGCATTTAACAAGCCTTTACCTCTAACGAGTGTAATCATATCAGTATCGATAGCCGCTAATTCTCTACGTAAAATTTCTCCTAAACGTTGCGAATTTGCAGCCAACTCCTCATCCTTTACGACTTCTAAAGCCGCAATAGCCACCTTACAAGCCAGTGGATTCCCACCAAAAGTAGAACCGTGCTCACCGGGCTTAATACAAAGCATAATATCATCGTTGGCAAATACTGCAGATACCGGGAATACACCACCAGAGATGGCCTTACCTAAAATTAAGACATCCGGTTTCACCTCTTCATGATCTACCGCCAAAAGCTTACCGGTACGGGCAATTCCTGTTTGAACCTCATCAGCAATAAATAAAACGTCGTGTTCTTTACAAAGCTTATGTGCTCCTTTTAAAAATCCTTCATCCGGAACAAAAACACCAGCTTCACCTTGTATAGGCTCTACCATAAATCCTGCTACATTCTCGTCTTTTAAAGCCTCCGCCAAAGCATCAAGATCATTGTAAGGAATACTGACAAAACCGGGGGTATAAGGACCAAACTCTTTACGTGCATCTTCGTCATTAGAGAAAGAAATGATGGTGGTTGTTCTTCCGTGGAAATTTCCATCACAAACAATGATCTTTGCCGTATCAGGGCTCAATCCTTTCTTTTGGTAGGACCATTTTCTACAAAGCTTTAAAGCCGTTTCAACAGCTTCTGCACCCGTATTCATTGGCAATACCTTATCAAAACCAAAGTATTCGGTAACGTACTTCTCGTATTCACCTAAAACATCATTGTAAAATGCTCTTGAAGTCAATGTTAAAACATCAGCTTGCTGCTTTAAAGCATCTACGATTACTGGATGACAATGCCCTTGGTTTACTGCAGAATATGCAGATAAAAAATCGTAGTATCTTTTCCCATCAACATCCCAAACATACACACCTTCTCCTTTTGAAAGCACTACAGGTAAGGGGTGGTAATTATGTGCACCGTATTTATCTTCTAAAGCGATGAGTTCTTGTGACGTCATGGTTATCCTTTATTTTTTTATGATGTGCAAAGATAATCTAATTTTGGGATTGCTCAAGGAATTAAAAGCATAGAAAAAGCCACTCCGAAGAGTGGCATATAGAGTAAATTATATCGTTTCATCCCCCGATGACCAACATAAATTATGTACTGCAATAATAGCAATTTACAGAGCTGCCAAATGAAGGCTTAAAAATAGATATTAAGAATTGATTGTCAATAACTTAAGTTAAACGGCTCCCCTACAGGGGAAGATAAACGCCTCGTAAACCATTCATTTACAGGGATTTGTTGGGGTTATGTTAAAATTGAAGTCTTTGTAACAGAAAACAAACACCTAAAACGAAGCCCAAGATATGCGGGATGAAACAAAAAAACTCCTCCGAATTAACGGAGGAGTTTTCAAGTTTGCTGCGGTCTGAACGAGATCCCGACGAAGCTAGCTTGTCGGGATACTGACCCCTTCTAAATATTTAATCATAAAAAAACTCCTACTGTGTTACAGAGAGACCCATTTTTATAGGTCTACGATTAGAGCACCAAACTAAGTACTTTGTATAGTCTTTCCTTGTTGGGCTAAGATAGATTTTAATTTATTATATTTATAATCAAGTAGTTGTGGTTGTGGTTTTGGTTTAGTGGTAGGATATAAATGAAATTTCATGAAAAATGTAATCTTAAGAGTACTCGTGTTGATATTAGAGTTTGGGTTTACTTCTACTCTTTTGGCGCAAATTTATTATCCAAAACCTCCAACCGTTATTGGAGCAGAGGAAGTTGTTTTCGATTGGACTACCGACAGGTGTGAAGATTTGGATATTCCTGATGCACCGGCTAGAGCGTTTAGAGATGCGGATGGAAATGTTCAACTCATTGCAAGTCATTATGTAAATAGAAGGATGATTGGTGCGACTCTTGATGCTGTTGAGATGGATTGCGATATTATTATGAATAGCGATTTTGACTCAGATCCATCTAAGTATAATAATAAAGAATGGATAAGAGGTGTCTATACGCAAGATGGTGAGACTATCCACGCAATTATCCATAACGAGCATATTCCATGTGGTGTTTGGACAGGCTGTTGGTACAACACCTTAACATATGCTACCTCTGTTGATGGCGGCCAAACATATACTCAAGATGTTGCTCCTAATCATTTTCTAGCTGGAGCTCCATATCAATATTCAAGTGGATCTCCAATGGGGGTTTTCGGAGGCAGTTCTCCTGTATTCAACCCTAATGATAATTATTATTATATGATGGTACACCTAGAAAGTCACCTTCTTCAGAATTGGGGAGCGGGCGTATTGAGGACACAAACCCTATCTGACCCCAATAGTTGGCGCGGGTGGGATGGTGAGGGTTTTAATGTGACCTTCGTTGATCCCTATAATGAAATTGTGGCAAGCCCCGAAGAGCATATTTTGGCTCCTGTATCACGAGATTATATCGGTAAAATATCTTCAAGCTTGACTTATAACACCTATTTTGAGAGATTTATGGTTGTTGGTAAAGATTGGAGTTCTGGAGGTTTTATTTATTCATTATCTGATGATCTAATCCATTGGAGTCCCAAAGTTTCCTTATATCCAGGGCCAATAAATTCAGCTGGCGAAATAGAAACTGGCTGGACGGCTGGCGGTATTTTATACCCTGAAATAATTGATCCTTCAGATACAACAAGAAATTTTGAAAACCCTGGGCAAGATCCGTATTTGTATTTCACCAAATGGAATCAAGCTTCGAGTTCTTTGGATAGAGACTTAGTAAGGGTGCAGGTGCATTTTTCAACTGACTCTCTTGTTGTTACAGAATTTACAGTCAACTCTGTTGGAGATGAGCTTGATAATAACCTAGGGGATGGAATTTTGACTACAGGAAATACTTTAGATTCAGGTGAAAATGAAAAAACCTTACGAGCTGCAATTGTTGAGTCTAATAACCGACCCAATGGTTTTGATTATCCCTTAATCATTAATTTTGATATACCCGGTGATGGTGTACACACCATCGAGTTAGATGATTATTTGGCTGATATTGAAATGCCTGTTATCATCAATGGTTATTCACAGCCAGGGGCTGTTCAGAATACAAATGATTTTGAAGATGGATTGAATTTTGAATTGAAAATTGAGATTGATGCTAGTAACACCGGAGGTGGTGGAGTTCTTCAAGTTAAATCCGCTAATTGTACCATAAAAGGAATGATACTTAATGGAGGGCCTTTTAATATAGAGTATGAAGAGGTGTTTTCATCTACAGCTGGTTATTGTACGGTTCAAGGAAATATTATCGGTTACGATGCTACAGCTACTGTTTCAGCTGGAGGATTCATTCGGATAAATGATTGCGATTACAATCAAATTGGTGGGGTAAACCCAGAAGATAGAAACCTTATTGCTGGATTGCGTATTGAAAATTCAAGCAATAATGTTATTCAGGGTAATTATTTTGGAACTGATATGACTGGAAGTACGGGGCTAATAGGCGGTGGGAGTAATTTATTGGACCTAGAAGGTACTTCAGAATTGAACCAAATAGGGGGTGTAGATGATAATACCGGGAATGTTTTTGCGGGAAGTAATTTAAATGCAGCAGTTGCATTTTATGGAGAGCAGGTGAGAAATAATTATTTTTATGGAAATAAAATTGGCGTAAATGTTTCAGCTAGCCAAGCAATTGGAGCTTTTAATTATGGTGTCCGCCTCTCTAATTACGCCAATAATAATCATATTGGAGCTATGGGTGGAGGTAATGTGATTGCTTCAGCAGCAGCAGGAGTTGCCTCCGTTCTGATAGAAACGTATGCTCATGACAATAATTTCATTGCGAATTCAGTCGGTTCGGATTTAAGTGGTACCCTTAATTTTAATTCTCAAGGGCCAGCTATTCAAATTACAAATGATGCTTATAGTAATCGTATAGGAGGGTTTGAGGAAAGTGAAGGCAATATCATAGCCTATAATCAAGGTAAAGGAGTGCAAATTACCAACACTGCTGGGATTGGAAATGAGATTTATCAAAATTCAATTCACTCTAATCTTTATTTGGGTATCGATATAGGAGATGGTGGGCCAAACACAAACGATTTAATAGATAATGATACAGGACCGAATAATTTACAAAATTATCCAATTATCAGTAGTGCTCTTTTCGAAAATGATACGGTGACTTTACATGGTACATTTAATAGTGTGGCCTCTAGTACTTTTCGTTTGGAGTATTATTTAAATGATGAATGCGACCCTAGTGGCTATGGAGAAGGAGAGCGATATCTTGGATCCGGATATGTTTCTACTGATGTAGATGGTAGTGCCGAATTCTCGATAAGTTTTAATGTTCTTGTACCTGTAGGGAGTTACATCACGGCAACTGCCACAAACCCCGAAGGGAGTACATCTGAATTCTCAGCTTGTCAAGCGATTACGAATGAAGAGCTCCAGCCTTCAATCATTGTTTCTTCCCATGAATTTGAGTTTAGTTTTACCGAAGATGGAGGGGGCTTGTCTGGAACACAGAATTTCACTATTTCAAATAATGGTATCGATAATCTAGAGTGGACTAGCACTTCATCACAATCCTGGTTGTCGATAGAACCCGATAATGGCACGGTTGAAAGTGAATCGCCTACAACTATTGGCTTAACGGTAGATGTTAATAATATTGATTTTGGAACTTACGCTGAAATTATTACGATAAACTCTAATGATCCGAGCCATGCAACCACCTCTATTCTTGTAAGTATTAATTACGATGAAAGTGGTGATGAGAGTTCTCAACCTACCATTTCAATATCTAACGAATCTTTGCAATTTAATTTCACAGAGGGCCTGACTCCGATAGAATCACAAAATATTGTTATTTCGAATGGTGGTGTGAATAATCTTGAATGGACAAGTATTTCATCTCAATCTTGGATTTGGCTTGAGCCAAACCAAGGGACCATAGTAATGGATTCTCCAAGCACAATTAGCTTGACTGTAGATGGTAGTGCTATTGATTTTGGGACTTATAATGAAACGATTCAAATAAACTCAAATGATCCAAATAATCCCTTGATGACAATTGATGTCGCTGTGACTTATGAGGCCGTTTCTGATGGTGAGGCTGTTATTGCTGTAGATTTAAGTGACTTATCAATCTCCATGGAACTCGGGCAAGGTAATGCCAATACACAATTTACGATTTCAAATGGGGGTGACGGTCAGTTAGAATGTACTATAACTAGAGATATGCCAAGTACTTGGATAATGAGTACACCTAGTGTAACTACCCTAGCTCCGGGAGCATCACAAGTGATTACGGTTCAGGTGACTAATAATGGATGGAGTCAAGGGGTTTATACGGGTGATGTGATAGTCCTTTCGAATGATTTAAATACGCCTGAAATTACCATACCCCTTACAGTTACTGTAGGTGATCAAGATTTGGGACCTTCAATAATAATTTCCAATAGCACTTTTCAGTTTAATCTTACAAATACAGAGACTCTTGTCGATACTCAGACTTTCTCTATTTCGAATGTTGGTATCGAGAATCTCGACTGGTCAAGTATTTGTTCTCAATCTTGGATTAGCCTTGAGCCAGAGTTTGGTACTACAGAAACTGGTGTTCCTACGATTATAAGTTTAATCGTTGATGCGACTATGGTAGGTTTTGGAACACATAATGAGTTGATTAGCCTATCGTCTAATGATCAAGATACCCCAGAAATTCTTATTCCGCTAACCATAACTGTAATTGATGGCCTATCGATTGATGAATTCCTATCATCGAATATTTCGTTTTTTGAAAATTCCCCGAATCCATTTAGTCAAAGTACTACATTCAACTATACTTTGCATCAGAGGGCTTATATAGAATTAATAATCTATGACATGATGGGGCGTGAGATTAGGCATCTTATAAATATGGTTTCAGAACTAGGTGAAAAGTCGATTGTATGGGATACTAAAAATGATAATGGTCAACCCGTATCCTCAGGGATTTATTTCAGTAAACTGAGATCAAATAAAGATGAGTTAAGCATTCAACTGTTGATAGTTAAAGAAAAAAGACTCGTAAATAACTAATTTACAAGGCTTTTGTTAAAATTTGCTTTAAAAATTGCGGTATGGACGAGATCCCGACGAAGCTAGCTTGTCGGGATGAGACTCGAATACTGACGCTCGGTCAGTATCCCGACAATTGCTTTAAAAAAAGCAATTCGTCGGGGCTCGCGACCTCTTCTGAATATTTAATCATAAAATCTACACTACGTTGAACTGACAAGTTCTTCAAGTTCTTCAACTTTTTCTCTAAGATCATTGATGCTGACTTTGTTGATTTCTCTGTATGCCATATTAATCTCCAGGGCACACCTGTTTTTGTATAAGTTTCATAACCTGAATTATGTCTTTGAACTCTCAAATCTAAATTTGAAGTTGATCCTTTGTAAAACTTCGATAGACGCTCAGAATATAATATGTAGACGTAATATTTTTCCATAAAAAAACTCCTCCGAATTAACGGAGGAGTTTTCATTTTTGCTGCGGTCTGGACGAGACTCGAACCTCTTTTCCAAACCCTATGT
>Ga0208131_1000174_pt1 | contig 19203 bp, 15 predicted proteins | sample ETNtaG_14_FD_185781 | JGI IMG/M metagenome (GOLD analysis project Ga0208131, IMG submission 185781) | Marine microbial and viral communities from oxygen minimum zone, Eastern Pacific Ocean - ETNP201406SV73 (SPAdes) (version 2) | ecosystem: Environmental > Aquatic > Marine > Oceanic ...
TCGCGGGTAGCCGCGGTGTCGATCGAGCCACGGGTGGTCGCCGCGTCGTTTGCCGGCGGGAAGCTCACCTATTGGGCCAGCTCGCAGGGCACGCACGACTTCCGGGACGGCACGGCCAAGTACCTGGGCATGGACCCGGCCGACGTTCGTGTGCTGGTGAAGGACGTCGGTGGAGGGTTCGGTGCCAAGGGCATGGTCTCCGAGGAGGAGGTCATCGTGGGCCAGTTGGCCCGGCTCATTGGCCGGCCGGTGCGATGGGTGGAGTCGCGTACGGAGAACCTCTCGGCCTACGTACACGGACGGGCCCAGGCGCAGACGGTGACGATCGGCGGCACCCGTGACGGTCGGGTCACCCACTACCGCCTCGACGTGGTCCAGGACTGCGGGGCCTACCCCAAGTGGGGGGCGTTCCTGCCCGAGTTCACCAGGCAGTTGGCCAGCGGCGTCTACGACATCGCCAACCTGGAGTTCTCGGCCGTGAGCGTGGCCACCAACACGGCACCCACGTGCGCCTACCGGGGGGCGGGCCGACCCGAGGCCACGGCGGCCATCGAGCGTGCCATGGACCTCTTCGCCGCTGAGGTTGGCATGGACGTCGCAGACGTCCGGCGGGTCAACCTGGTGGCCTCCGAGGCCTTTCCATACACCACGCCGACCGGTACCTCCATGGACAGCGGCGACTACGAGGGCTCGCTGGACCGGGCCCTGGCCGCCGTCGACTACGCAGGCCTGCGGGCTGAACAGAAGCGCCGCCGCGAGGCCGGGGACCCCGTCCAGATGGGAATCGGCGTGGCCACCTACGTGGAGATCACCGGCTTCGGCGGGAGCGAGTACGGCGAGGTCCGGCTCCGGAGCGACGGCACGGTGCTGGCGTCGACCGGTGCCACCCCCATCGGGACAGGGCACCACACCACCTGGGCGATGATCGTCGCCGACCGGTTGGGCGTGCCCCTGGATTCGATCGAGGTGTTCCACGGCGACACAGAGTCCATCCCGTCCGGGTCGACGACCGGGGGGTCCCGTTCCGTGCAGATCGCGGGATCGGCCATGGCCGACGCCTCGGAGAAGCTGGTGGATCTGGCTCGTGATACCGCCGCCGACCTGCTGGAGGCGGCACCCGGCGACGTTGTGCTGGACCGCGAGCGCGGCGCATTCCACGTGGCCGGTACGCCTGCGGTGGCCCGGTCGTGGGCGGAGATCGCCACGGCGGCGGACGAGGATCTGGCCGGCCTGTCGGACCACTCCCAGAACGGCGCCACCTTCCCGTTCGGCACCCACATAGTGGTCGTGGAGTTGGACACCGAGACCGGGCAGGCCACCATCGACCGGGTGGTCGCCGTCGACGACTCTGGTCGGATCATGAACCCGCTCCTGGCCGCCGGACAGATCCACGGCGGGCTGGCCCAGGGCATCGCCCAGGGGCTGCTGGAGGAGTTCCGCTACGACGAGGACGGCAACCCGCAGACCACCAACCTGGCCGACTACACCGCCGTGTCGACCATGGAGGTCCCGAGCTACGAGCGGAGCTTCACCGAGACGCTGACGCCCAGGAACCCGTTGGGCGCCAAGGGCATCGGTGAGTCGGGGAGCATCGGTTCGACCGCAGCCGTGCAGAGCGCGGTGATCGACGCGCTGTCGCCGTGGGGGATCCGCCACCTGGACATGCCCATGACCCCCGAGAAGGTCTGGTCGGCCATCAGCACCGCCTGACCCGGTCGTCACCCCGGCTTTCATCGGAGGCCGGTCGCCTTCCCGGCCGGAGCCGAGCGGCCGCTAGCGTCGACCATGATGGTTCCTCCCAATCCGCACCTGGTTGCCCGGATGCAGGGCCACCGCCTGTCGATCTTCGCTGAGATGTCGATGCTGGCCGCCGAGACGGGGGCTATCAACCTCGGGCAGGGCTTCCCGGACACCGACGGTCCGACCGAGGTGCTCGACGCCGCGGTGGCAGCCATCAGGGCCGGGCACAACCAGTACCCGCCGGACCGCGGCATCCCTGAACTGCGTCGGGCCGTGGCCGAACACCAGGACCGGTTCTACGGCCAGGAGGTGGACCCGGACGACGTGATGGTGTCGACGGGGGCCTCGGAGGCCATCGGCGCGGCGATCATGGCGCTGGTGTCCGAGGGCCAGGAGGTGGTGGTCTTCGAGCCCTACTTCGACCTGTACGCCGCGGTCATAGCCCTGGCCGGCGGAGTACGACGGGCCGTCACCCTCCGGGCGCCCGACTACTCCTTCGACGAGGCCCAGCTGGCTGCGGCCATCGGCCCGGAGACCCGGCTCATTCTGCTCAACACGCCACACAACCCGACGGGCAAGGTCTTCTCCCTGGAGGAGTTGGGGGTGATAGCCCGGTTGGCCGTCCAGCACGACCTGCTGGTCGTGACCGACGAGGTCTATGAGCACATGACCTACGACGGTACGCAGCACGTTCCCATCGCCACCCTGCCCGGGATGGCGGAGCGCACGGTGACGATCTCGTCCGCCGGCAAGTCGTTCGGCCTGACCGGGTGGAAGGTGGGCTGGGCCCACGGCCCGACCGACCTGGTCGGAGCCGTCCACACCGTCAAGCAGCACCTGTCGTTCACCAGCGGTGCGCCGTTCCAGCGGGCAATGGTCACCGCGCTGAACCTGGGCGACGACTACTTCGAGGGCCTGGCTGCCGACCTGTGTGCCAAGCGGGACCTGGTAGCAGTCGGGCTGACCGCCGCGGGCCTCGAGGTGTACGACGCGCCGGGCACCTACTACCTGACCGCCGACGTCCGGCGTCTGGGCTACGACGACGGCATGGACTTCTGCCGGGAGCTTCCGGGTCGGTGTGGCGTGGTAGCCGTGCCCAACCGGGTCTTCTACGACGACGAGGAGGCCGGCCGGTCCATCGTCCGGTTCGCCTACCCCAAGCGCTTCGAGGTGCTCCACGAGGCCATGGACCGCCTGGCGCGTCTGGCAGCCTGAGGCCATGAGGATCGCGGCGCTGCAGCACGACATCGTCTGGGAGGACGCCGCGGCCACATGTGCCCGCCTGGTCCCGATGATCGCCGAGGCGGCCGCCGACGGTGCCGGCCTCATCGTCCTGACCGAGATGTTCGGTCCCGGCTTCTCACTGGCCGCCGACCGGATCTCCGAGCCTCCGGGCGGCCCGACCGAGCAGTTCCTGGTCGACCGGGCGGCCTCCAACGGCGTCTGGATTGGCGGCTCGATCCCGACCCGGGACCGCGACGACGCACACCCGGTGAACCGCTTCCTGCTGGTCGGCCCTGACGGCACCCGCCACCACTACGACAAGCTGCACCCGTTTACGTTCGCCGACGAGCACGAGCACTACCGGGCCGGCGACGAGCCGGTGACCGTCGACATCGGTGGGCTCCGGGTCTCGCTGTTCGTCTGCTACGACCTCCGGTTCGCCAATGCCTTCTGGGAACGTGCCACCAGGACCGACGTGTACCTGGTGGTCGCCAACTGGCCGGCGTCGCGCCGCTACCACTGGCGGACGCTGCTGCGGGCCCGGGCGATCGAGAACCAGGCCTACGTGGTGGGCGTCAACCGCGTGGGAGAGGCCGAGGGTCTGACCTATGTCGGCGACAGCGTCATCGTGGACCCGTCGGGCGAGGTACTGGCCGAGGGTGTCGACGACACCGAGGGCGTGGTCATCGCCGACGTTGATCCGGGCCGGGTGGCCGAGGTGCGCGAGGCCTTCCGGTTCCTGCCGGACCGGCGGGGTTGATGACCGCACCGGCGGTGCTGGAACGGGCCAGGCTTCTGGTCGAACCGGCCATGGCGGCCGCCGTCGACCGGCTCTGCGGGGAGTTGAGGCTCCCTTCGCGGTACCACTTCGGATGGGTGGAGGCCGATGGCTCGCCGTCTGGTGCCGAGTCCGGCAAGGGGCTGCGGCCGGCCCTGGCGATCCTGTCCGCCGAGGCGGTCGGCGCGCTCGGCGCCACTGCGGTACCCGGCGCGGTGGCAGCCGAGCTGGTCCACAACTTCTCCCTCGTCCACGACGACATCATCGACGGCGACACCAGGCGCCGGCACCGGCCGACCGTGTGGTCCGCCTTCGGCGTGGAGGACGCCGTCATCTCGGGCGACGCCCTCCACAACCTCGCCTACCAGGTGCTGCTGGACGAGCCGACGCCCGAGCGGGTGTCGGCGGCCACACGGCTGGTGGAGGCCACGGCGGCGATGATCGCCGGCCAGGCCGCAGACATGGCCTTCGATGACCTGGCTGACGTAGACCTTGACGCCTGCCTGGCCATGGAGGCTGACAAGACGGGTGCACTGCTCGGCTACTCGGCCTCGGTCGGGGCGGTTCTGGCCGGTGCCGGCTGTGGAGAGGTGGATGCGCTGGAGGCCTACGGGCGTGAGTTGGGCCTCGCATTCCAGGCGGTCGACGACGTGCTGGGCATATGGGGCGATCCGGCGGTCACCGGCAAGGCAGCCGGTAACGACCTCCGGGAGCGGAAGAAGTCGATGCCGGTGGCCATCGTGCTGTCCGGCCGTGACGATGCGGCCGAGCGGCTTCGGGCGGTCTACGACCTCGACCGTGACCTGACCGACGCAGACGTTGGCCGGGCCACTGCGGCGATCGAATCGGCCGGTGGACGGGATCGCACGGTGGCCGAGGCACGGAAGCACCTGGATGCCGCGCTCGACGCCGTCTCTGGCGTGGGGCTGGTGGATCCAGCCGTCGAGGAGCTTGCCCGGCTGGCCCGTTTCGTGGCAGAACGGGAGTTCTAGTTCTCCGCCTCAGAGGCGGCGGATCGCCCCCAGGCGGACCACGGCCCGGCCCTCCTCCCGGGAGGCGGCCAGGTCGACCTCTCCCTCGAGCACCCACTCGTGGTGCTCCTCGGGGTCGGCGATCGTCTGTCGGACCGGCCACCGGTCGGCGCCGGAGTCGTCCAGGACGAAGAAGCTGCCGCCGCGGGCATGTGTGTCGGTCGGGATGACGCCATTCTCCTCCCAGTAGGGGGCGATGGCGTCGGTGACGTCGTCGGCCGTCCGTCGTCCGTCGCCCACGGTCGGCACGTCGGCCAGCGCCTCGTGGTCGTCGAGACGGCGGTGTGCCAGCAGCTGCACCCACCGGAACACCTCGTTGCGGACCATGATCTGGAAGGCACGGCCGTTGCGGGTCACGTCGGGACGCTCCGGTTCTGATCCTGTCGGCGGCCCGCCCTGCACGTCCGGTTCGTCCTCGGGACTCCGGAGCTTCTCCCACTCGTCCAGGAGGCTGGAGTCGACCTGGCGGACGGTCTCGCCCAGCCACGCCTCCAGGTCGTAGAGGGCCTCGGTCTTGGAGCCCTCCGGCACGTTCTGGACGAGCGCCTTGTAGGCCTGGCTGAGGTACCGCAGGACGACGCCCTCGGAGCGCTTCAGGCCGTGGTGCTCGATGTACTGGCGGAAGTCGAAGCCGGTCTCGTAGAGCTCGCGGGCCACCGACTTGGGCTTCACGTTCTCGTCGCCCACCCACGGGTGGTGGTTGCGGAACACGTCGAAGGTGCCGTACAGGAACTCCCGCAGGGGCTTTGGCGCCTCGACCTCGTCGAGGCGCTCCATCCGCTCCTCGTATTCGACGCCCTCCATCTTGAGTCGGGCCACCAGTTCGCCGCGGAGCCGGTTGACCTGGGCGGCGATGACCACCCCGGGGTCCTCAAGCACGGACTCGATCACCGACAGCACGTCCAGGGCGTGTTCGCGCGCCGCTGCATCAGGATCGGTCGTGCCTGCAGGCTTGGGTCCGTCTGCCGGTTCGGGTCCGTCTGTTGACTCGGCATCGCTAGGCCGGTCGGCCAACTCGGGAATGACCTCCAGGGCGAACAGCGATAGCGGCTGGTGGAGTGCGAACCGGTCCTGGAGGTCGACGCCGACGGCGACCATACGGCCCTCGTCGTCAGGCTCATCCAGCTCGTCGATGACGCCGGCCTCGCGCAGCGAGCGGTAGATGCCGATGGCCTTGCGCACGTGTCGGCGCTGTCGTTCCCGCGGCTCGTGGTTGTCCAGCAGCAGGTTTCGGAGGTCACGGCATCCGTCGCCGGGTCGGGACAACACGTTCATGACCATCTGGTGGTTCACGCCGAAGCTGGAGAGCAGCGGCTCGGGCGATCCGTCGACCATCTTCTGGAAGGAATCCTCGTTCCAGTGGACGTAGCCCCGTTCGGGGGGTTTCTTCCTCACCAACTTCTTCTTCTTGTGTGGGTCGGCCGCCACCCTGGCATCGGCACGCAGGTTCTCGATCCAGTGCACCGGGGCCTGGACCCAGACGTGGCCCTCGTCGTCGAAGCCGCGCCGACCGGCGCGTCCGGAGATCTGGGCGAACTCGCGGTTGCCCAGCAGACGCGTGGAGATGCCGTCGTACTTGCAGAGTTGGGTGAACAGCACTGTCCGGATGGGCACGTTGACGCCTACGCCGAGGGTGTCGGTGCCGCAGATCAACTTCAGCAGGCCGGCCTGGGCCAACTTCTCGATGAGCAGCCGGTAGCGGGGGAGCATTCCGGCGTGGTGCAGGCCGATGCCGTGGCCGATGAAGCGCTTTAGGTCCTTCCCTATGGGCGTGTCGAAGCGGAAGCCGCCCACCTCCTCACGGACGGCCGCCTTCTGGTCCTTGGTGAGCACGTCGATGCTGCACAGATCCTGGGCCTTCTCGGATGCCGCCTTCTGGGTGAAGTGGACGATGTAGACGGGTGCGCGGTCAGTGTCGACCAGCTCGGTGATCGACTCGTGGAGCGGGGTCTCCCGGTACTCGAAGGTGAGCGGCACCGGCCTGACGCTGCCCGCCACGGTGACCGCGGGACGCCCGGTCCGTCGGGTCAGGTCGAGGGTGAATCGGGCCGTCGGCCCGAGCGTGGCCGACATGAGCAGGAACTGGGCGTGGGGCAACTCCAGGAGCGGTACCTGCCACGCCCAGCCGCGCTGCGGGTCGCCGTAGAAGTGGAACTCGTCGGCCACCACCAGCCCGAACGGACAGACCGCACCCTCCCGGAGGGCCTGGTGGGCCAGGATCTCGGCCGTGGCGCAGATGATTGGAGCGTCAGCGTTCACCGAGGCATCGCCGGTGACCATGCCCACGTGCTCGGGACCGAAGTCCCGGGCCAGGGCGAAGAACTTCTCGCTCACCAGTGCCTTGATGGGGGCGGTGTAGATGCTCCGCTCGCCCCGGGCCATGGCCGCAGCGTGGGCGGCGGTGGCGACAAGGGACTTCCCGGAACCGGTGGGCGTGGCCAGGATGACGTGGCTGCCGCCCAGGATCTCCAGGATGGCCTCCTCCTGGGCCTCGTAGAGCTCCAGGTTCCGCTCGGCGGTCCAGTCGAGGAACAGGTCGGCCACCCGGTCCGGTTCGGTACCGGCCGGTATGCAGTCGGCCAGCGTGGCCGTCGTCGTGTCGGTCACCCGGTCTCCTCCACGGCGCCGGTCGCGAGGCCGAACTCGGCGGCCAGCAGCTCGTAGGAGTGGACCCTGGCCTCGTGGTCGTGGCAGATGGTGACCACCATCAGCTCCTCGGCGCCGAACCCGTCGACCAGTTGGCGCAGGCGGTCTGCCACCCGGGTGGGTGAACCATTGGCGATCGAACGACGTCCGGTTTGCACGGCCACCCTTGCCGACGTGGAACCGCTGGGAGCGGCCGGAATCGGGCCGCGCAGCCCGGCGGCCCTCCAGGCACGGACGGCGGCCACGATGGCGTCGGCCTCGGCGTCGGTGGCGGCGACCACAGCGCTGGCACACACCAGCACCCGGGGCTCCGGACACCCGCGCGACGGCTGGAACTGCCGACGGTAGGCGTCGACGATCGGCGCACCGTCCACCTGAGCGATGAAGTCGGCCCAGCCCAGGGGCAGGCCGAAGTGGGCGGCGAAGGCCGCCGAGTCGGGGCTGGACGCCAGAATCCACACCTCGGGCGGCTCCTCCGGCCGTGGGGTGGCCCGCACCCCCTGTATGGGGCTGTCGGCCGGCAGGGTGTCGTCGACCAGGTGGACCAGTTCCTGGATCTGGTTCGGGTAGTTCTCCAGGGCGGTCCGGGCGCCACCCCGGGCCAGGGCCGCGGCCGTGAGGTGGTCCGAACCGGGGGCCCGTCCCACCCCGAGGTCGATGCGGCCGGGATGCAGGGAGGCCAGCACGCAGAACGATTCGGCCACCTTCAGCGGCGCGTAGTGCGTGAGCATCACCCCGCCGGAGCCCACCCGCAGCCGCCGGGTGGCCCCGGCGATCGACCCGATGAGGACCTCGGGGCTGGATCCGGCCAGGCCGGTCATGCCGTGGTGCTCGGCCACCCAGTAGCGGTGGTAGCCCATGGCCTCACAGCGTCGGGCCAGGTCGATGGTGTTGCGCAGGGCGTCGCCCGGCGTCGAGCCCTCGGGGACCGGCGACTGGTCCAGGACCGAAAGCCGGAGGCTCACGCCCGGCTGCCAGTCGGGGTCGGACGGACCAGTGCCGAGCGCTCACCTTCGACCACGTCGTGGAACGCGCAGCCCTCCAGGTGGTCGTTGACCATTCCCATGGCCTGCATGAGGGCGTACACCGTCGTCGGCCCGACGAACGACCAGCCCCGCCGCTTGAGGTCGCGGCTAAGCGCGGTCGATTCGGGCGTGGAGGACGGGACGTCTCCGACGGCGGCCCGGAGGTGGTCGGCGGGTTCGAACCCCCACAGGTAGGCGGCCAGCGACCCGAACTCCCCGGCAAGCTCCAGGGCGCGCGCGGCGTTGTTGATCGTGGACTGGATCTTTCCCCGGTGCCGGACGATGCCGGCATCACCTAGGCATCGTTCGAGATCGGACGGGCCGAACCCGGCAACCAGCGTGGGATCGAACCCGGCGAAGGCCGCCCGGAAGTTGTCCCGCTTGCGGAGGATGGTCAGCCACGACAGGCCGGCCTGGAATCCCTCCAGACAGACCTTTTCGAACAGGCGGACGTCGTCGACCACCGGGCGGCCCCACTCGTGGTCGTGGTAGGCGAGGTAGTCGTCGTGTCCACCGGGCCACCAGCACCGCACGACGCCGTCAGGGTCGGTGGCCAGGTGCTCGTTCATGCCGTCGCCTCCTCCCGGGGGTCTCGTCGGGTCCCGCTTCCGTTACCGGGAAGGTCCGACAGTACGCTCCGCGCCGACCCATTCGACTAATGAAGCCTCGACCAACGAAGGCACGACCCCGGAGGTCCAACCATGCTCGTCATCGCCGGCACCATCACCCTCGACCCCGACAGGACCGACGAGATGCTGGCCGCCATCGTGCCGCTCATGGAGGCCACCCAGGCCGAGGACGGCTGCATCGACTACGTGTTGAGCGCCGATCCTAAGGAGCTCGGGACCATCCGGATCTTCGAGAAGTGGGAGTCCGACGAGGCCCTGGGAGCCCACATGAAGGCGCCCCACATGGGCATCTTCCAGAAGGCCATCCGGGGCTGTGGCGTCACCGGCATGTCGGTCGACAAGTTCGAGATCGCCTCGGAGTCCAAGCTCGTCTGAGCCTTCTGGGGGCCGGTGCCGGCGTGGACCGGAGGCTTCAGTCGGAGTCCCGTAGGTCGCGGACCACGTCCGACCAGCGGTCCAGCAGGTTGGGGTCCCGGCGCCAGTGGTCCAGGGCGGTGTACGTCATGACCCGCAGGTTCGGCGCCACCCCCCGGTAGCGGTCGGCCAGCACGCCGCCCAGGTCCGCCCATCTTGCGCTGACCGTGTAGTGGTCGAGCACGTCGTCGGTGACCAGGTCGACCATGCCCGCCAGGTCGCCCGTCCGCTGGAGCGAGTTCAGCCCACCCTGGAGGCCGTCGAAGCCGTGGTGCTCCAGGACCGGTGCGTAGTTGGGCGTCGAGCCGTAGAAGGCGATCGTGGCCCTGTTTCGCTCCCGCATGGCATGGATCTCCTCGTCGGAGTCGCCCACGGCGATGATCACCGGACAGACCAGGGTCACGTCGTCCAGCGTGCGGCTCTCCGAGGCCGCACCCTCCGCGATCAGGGGAACCTGTACGTCGACCAGCCATCCGGGCGAGTGCATCGGGTGGATGTGCACGCCATCGCACACGGCACCGGCCATCCGGCTCATCCACGGCAGAACCGCCGAGACGTAGATGGGCGGGTCGTCAACGTCGATGGGGCCCGGCGACCACATGCCGGGTAGCAGCGAGAACGAGTAGTGGTCTCCGTCGAACGACAACTTCTCGGTGCCCCTGAAGGCCCGGAAGATTGCCTGCATGGCCAGCACGTACTCCCGCAGCCGCGGGCCGGGCGGCACGTACTCGCTGCTGTAGCGGCGTTCCACGTGAGCCTTCACTTGGGTGCCCAGGCCGACCACGAAGCGGCCGCCGGTCGCCTCGGCCAGCTCCCATGCAACCTCGGCGGTGACCATGGGACTCCGGGGGAAGGCCACCGCGATGGCCGTGCCCAGGCTCAGCCGCTCGGTGGCCAGCGCCGATGCGGTGCACGACAGGTAGGCGGTGCGGGCGCCCTCGGTGAACCAGAGGGTCCCGAAGCCCGCCTCCTCGGCCCGGGTGGCCAGGCCGCTGACCTCCCTCAGCGGGAGGGGCGACGCCATCATGTCCATCTCCAGGCCCATGCTCGTCGACGGTAGTTCCGCCGGGTAACAGCAGGCCCACCGGCGGTGACGCGCCGTAGGGGCCGGGTGTAGGTTCGGCGCCATGGACCTATCGCGAGTCAAGAACTACACGGACGTGATCGACTTGGGGGCTGCGGCCCTGGGGGACAGCGACATGGTCGTCCTGGGCGACGACCGGGTGTCGTGGAACGAGATGCAGCGGCGGGCCGGTCAGGTGGCCAACGCACTGGTCGCCGACGGCGTCGGGTCCCAGGATCGGGTGGCGTTCATCGACAAGAACTCGATCGAGTTCTTCGAGTTGGCCTTCGGTGCCGCCTACGTGAACGCCGTCACCGTGGCGGTGAACTGGCGGTTGGCTCCGCCGGAGATGGCCTACATCATCAACGACTCCCAGGCGAAGGTCCTGATAGTCCACGAGGAGTTCGCCGGACACCTGGCGACCTTCGAGGCCGACCTGGTCCACACCACGCGGATCGTGGTGATCGGTTCACACGATTCACATGCCTCCTACGACGCCTGGCGCGATGCCCACGACGGCGCATTCCAGCGCGTCGGATCCACCGACGAGGACGTGGCCGCCCAGCTCTACACCTCGGGGACCACCGGCCTGCCCAAGGGCGCCCAGCTCACCAACGCCAACTTCCAGGCCCTGTTCGCCACCGTGGACTGGGACATGGGCGAGGACTCCCGCAACCTCTGCGTCATGCCGCTCTTCCACATAGCGGGCAGTGGTTGGGCGTTGTTCGGGATGGCCAACGGCGCCGTGACGGTGATGATGCGGGAGTTCGACCCGGTGGCCGGCCTGCAGATCGTGGAGTCCGAGGCCTGCACGCATGCGATCTTCGTGCCGGCCATCCTCCAGTTCTTCCTCATGGTCCCCAGCGACGGCATCGACCTCTCGACCATGCAGTACATCGCCTACGGGGCCTCGCCGATCACCGAGGACGTGCTCGTCAAGTCGATGGAGCAGTTCGGCTGCAAGTTCTTCCAGGTGTACGGCATGACCGAGACATGCGGGGCCGGCACGACCCTCCCTCCCGAGGACCACGGCGCCGATGCCGACCCCGGCCTCCTGCGTTCGGCCGGCAAGCCGATCCGCGGCATGGAGATGAAGATCGTCGATCCGGAGTCCGGCGAGCCGATGCCCGACGGTGAGGTCGGCGAGGTCTGGATGCGCCACGGCGGGATCATGAAGGGCTACTGGAACATGCCCGAGGAGACGACCAAGGCCATGCCGGGTGACGGCTGGCTGCGGTCCGGGGATGCCGCCTACATGGTGGACGGGTACCTCTACATCCACGACCGGGTTAAGGACATGATCATCTCGGGTGGCGAGAACGTCTACCCGGCCGAGATCGAGAACGCCCTCATGGCCCATGAGGGGATCGCCGACGTGGCGGTCATCGGCGTGCCCGACGAGAAGTGGGGCGAGGTCGGCAAGGCCCTGGTCGTCCCCGTGCCCGACTCCGGCGTCACCGCCGACGAGATCCTGGCCCACGCCCGGGAGCGCCTCGCCGGGTTCAAGCTTCCCCGGTCGGTCGACTTCGTCGAGGCGATCCCCCGCAACCCGTCCGGCAAGATCCTCAAGCGGGAGCTCCGCGAGCCCTACTGGGAGGGCCACGACCGACGCGTCGGCTGACCGTTTCGCCCGCGACCCCACCGGGGTCGGCGACGGGGCCGGGCCGCGGCCCCGCTGAGATCGGCGTCGGGGTCCGTGGCTAGGGTCGCCGCATGGAACTCTCCCTTGACGGCAAGGTCGCCATCGTCACCGGTGGATCACGTGGAATCGGTCGTGGCATCGCCGCCGCCATGGCCGGTGCCGGAGCGAAGGTGATGATCACCAGCCGCAACGAGGAGACCTGTGCGGCCACCGTGGAGGAGCTGCAGGACTCCACCGGTGGTGACCTGGCCTACGTCGCCGGCCACGTCGGTAAGACCGAGGACATGCAGCGTGTCCTGGACGGCACGCTGGAGGCCTTTGGCGCCATCGACGTGCTGGTCAACAACGCGGCCACCAACCCGTACGCCGGTCCGGTCATCGACATCGACCTGCCCCGCTGGGAGAAGACCTTCGCCACCAACCTCACGACGCCGCTGGTCTGGACCCAGGCCTGCTGGAACGCCTGGATGAAGGAACACGGAGGAGCGGTTATCAATATTTCATCGGTCGGCGCCTTTGGGACCAACGCCATCCTCGGCGTCTACGACCTCACCAAGCGGGCGCTCATCCACCTCACCGAGCAGTTGGCCGCCGAGATGGGCCCAACCGTGCGTGTGAACGCCGTGTGCCCTGGCCTCATCCGCACGGACTTCGCCCGGGCCCTGTGGGAGGACGGCCGGGGTGATGCGATAGCCCAGAACCTGCCGATGAAGCGCCTCGGCGAACCCGCCGACATTGCCAACACGGCCCTGTTCCTGGCGTCGGACGCCGCCAGCTGGTTGACCGGACACGCCGTGCTGGTCGACGGTGGCCAGCTGGTCAACATCAGCTGAACCCGGGTCGGCCCACCGGAGCGAACCGTGGCTGTCGAGTTGGTAATGGTGGGGACGGGGAGTCCCGTGCCCGATGCGCAACGTGCCGGACCGTCCCAACTCGTGGGCGTGGACGGCCGCTGGTTCCTGATCGATGCCGGCCGAGGCTGCCTGATGCGTCTCGCTGCGGCCGGGGTGGGGCCGACGCTGCTCGAGCGCCTGCTCGTAACGCACCTCCACAGTGATCACGTCACCGACCTCAACGACGTCATCACCACGCGTTGGATAACCGGCTTCCCTCCGTTGCCCCTCCCGGTGGTGGGGCCACAGGGCACGCAGCGCTTCGTTGACGACACTCTGAGGATGCTCGGACCCGACATCGGCTGGCGGGTGGCCCACCACGACGACGTGGTGGCCGGTCCCGAGGTTCATGTCACCGAGACCACGGGCGTCATGGGCGAGGTGGTCGTGGACGACGGCGTGCGGATAATCGCCGCGCCGACGGACCACAGGCCGGTGCATCCGACGGTGGCATACCGCGTGGAGGCCGACGGCCTGTCGGTGGTGTTGGCAGGCGACACGGTGCCGTGTGAGGGACTCGACCACCTCTGCGCCGGGGCCGATGTCTACGTACAGACCGTGGTGCGCGACGACGTCATCCGGAACGTCCCCGTCCCGCGCTTGCACGACGTCCTCGACTACCACTCGACGGTCGCCGACGCGGCCCGGACCGCCGCCCGGTCCGGGGTGGGCACCCTTGTCCTGAACCACTGCGTCCCGACCCCGGGGCCCGATCCTGACGGGCCGAACGGGCGCAACGAATGGCTGGCCCTTGCCTCCGAGCACTTCGACGGCGAGGTGCTGCTCCCCGACGACCTGGATCGGATCCCTGTAGGGACCTGATCCCGTCGATCGTCCGACGGTCGGTTCCCGCCGCTCAGACCTCGAGCTGTGCGGCTACCGCCTGGGCGGCGTCGATGAACTCCTCGACCATGTCGATCACCACCTGGCCTGCGCCCTTCGAGCGGTTCATGTCGCCGACTATCTGGCCCACGAAGTAGGTGGCGAGGTCCTCGGCGCCAGATCCATCGTGGTGTGCGGCCCGGTTGATGCGGTCCAGGGCGGCGCTGGTCAGCATGGGTTGCAGCGGCATTCCTAGCGGCGCCGGGGTGTCGTCGCGGTCCCATTCCTCGGTCCAGGCGGTGCGCAGCATGCGAGCCGGCTTGCCGGTTATCGACCGCGAGCGGAGCGTGTCGCCTGAGCCGGCGGCCAGCATCTTGGCCTTGACCACCGGATGGGTCTCGGCCTCCTCGGTGGTGAGCCACACCGAGCCGCACCACACGCCGGCTGCTCCCAACGCCATTGCGGCCGCCATCTGCCGGCCCCGACCGATGCCACCGGCGCCCAGCACCGGTACCGGGTCCACGGCGTCGACCACCTCGGGCAGCAGGACCATGGAGCCAATCTGGCCCGTGTGGCCGCCACCCTCGGTGCCCTGGGCGATGATGATGTCGGCACCGGCGGCCACGTGGCGCTCGGCGTGGACCTTCGTGCCGGCCAGGGCGGCCACCCTGATTCCGGCCTCGTGGCAGCGGTCGATCATCTCGCGCGGTGGCGGGCCGAGGGCGTTGGCCACCAGCGCCGGCCTGTGGGCCAGGGCTATGTCGAGCTGCCGGATTGCCCTGTTGGCCGAGAACGGGGCGTCGCCCGGCTGTTCGGCCCAACCACCGGCGGCGTCAGGGTTCTCGGGCACGTCGTAGCGCTCCAACAGCTCGTCCAGGAACTCCCTGTGGGCGCCAGGGATGGTTGCCAGCAGGTCTGCAACCTGGAGGCCACCCTCTTCGGAGCCGGCGTACCGGGCGGGGATGATCAGGTCCACGCCGTACGGCCGGTCCCCGATCTCGTCCTCGATCCAGGCCAGGTCGGTCTCGAGGGCTGCGTCGCCGTGTCCAACGGCACCGAGCACTCCGAGGCCGCCGGCCCTGGACACGGCGGCTACCACGTCGCGGCAGTGGGTGAATGCCACGATCGGGAACTCGATGTCGAACATTTCGGTGATCGGCGTCTGCATGGGCTTTCTCCGGGTCAGAGGGACTTGTATCAGAAGAGTCGACTCAGATGGCTATGAGACCGTCGGGGTCCAGTTCTGCCGTTCGGCCGACGAACTCCTCGTCGACCATGGCATCGAGGGTGGCACGCTCGGTGCTGCCACCCCACACCCGGGAGCCTGCGGCGGTCAGCAGGGCGACCAGGGCACGGGTGGGTACGCCCTCGCGGTCATGCGAGACCGAATAGCCGTCGATTGTGGCCCTGCCTGCGAAGTCGGGATCCGGGTTCCGGCTGGGCGAAGCAGCCACGTCGACGCGGGGCTGTCCGGTCCGATAGCCCTGGGCAGGTGGCTCTGTGCCGTACAGGCCGAAGGCGTGCTTGCCGAGGTAGCCGCCGTTGCCGTAGACGAGACCGGTCCCCGGTCGGTCGCGGAGCCGGTCGACCATGGCAGCGATGGCCTGGCCCACGTAGTTGCTGTGGGGGCCTCCGGCGAAGGTGAGGCCCCCGGTTACGGTGAGTGGCCGGTCCGACGGGCGGTCGATGTCCAGGCCCAGCTCCAGGGCGCAGACCTGCACTGAGGCGGGGAAGCAGGCGTAGAGGTCCAGGTGGTCCACGTCGTCGATGCCCGTCCCGGCAGTTTCCAGCGCTTGGCTGCCAGCGGCCCTGGCTCCGGGCGACCGGTGGAGGTCCCGGCGGGCTCCCGGTGATGCCTCGTCGTCGGCCCTGGTCCCGACCAGGGGGAACACCCATCGGTCCCGGAGCACGCCGAGGGACGCTGCCCTGGCTGCCGAGACGATCAGCACGGCGGAAGCCTGGTCGACGCTGTTGTTGGCCATCATCGCCTTCGTGTACGGCGCGGCGACCATCCGGTTGTCCTCCGACGGCGTAGCGATCTGGGCTGCGGTCATCGGCCTACGTACCGCGGCGTGGGGGTTGTCCACGGCCACTGCGTTGAACCCTGCCCAGAGGGCCCCTATCCGGCATCGGTGGTCGGCCACCGACTCGCCGCGGGCGTGGCGGATCGCAGTCTCGATCAACGGGTAGACCACCCCGGGCTCCACCACGCCGCGCCCCGCCTCGTGGTCGGTGGCCATGTCCAGGGTGCCCTCGTAGCGCTCGGCGGGGTCCAGGTCGGGATCGGCGTCGCGCCTCACCTCGACGCCCAGGCGCCGCGCCCTTCGTCGGGACCGGAACGCCTCGCCGCCCACCATGGCGGCGGCCTCGATCCGGCCTGTGGCGATGAGGGTGGCCAGGTGGTCCAGCAGGCGCTGGGGGGACGTGCCGGAGAGGCCGGTCAGGAGCGTTCCGGCATCTCCGGCCCCGACCGCCGTCGCCACCTGTCGGCCGGGGTCGGAATACCGCCAGATGCCCCCGACCGCACCCACGAGGTCGAGTCCGGCGAGGGCGGCCGGCGCTCCAGCATCGATGGCCGCACTGCGCAGGGCATCGGCCATCATCTCGACGGGTGTGCGGGCCAACTCCGGATCGTCCACCCGATCGGTGACCTGGGCGACGCCGATGATCACCGGAGTGCGTGGGTCGATGCTCACCGGACCATCATCGTCCCCACGGTGGCGACCGACCGCACCGGGTCGCCTATCGTCTCGCCGCAAGGTGGCCGACGGCACATCGCGCCCGGTGGGGATCAGCCTGCGTTGTCGACTGGCGATTACTAGAGACGATGACCGGAGGCGGCGATGGGCGACTGGGACCGGGATACCACGACGGACCAGGTGCTGGCAGGCCTCGACCTGTCCGGTCGTCGGATGGTGGTCACCGGTGCATCCGGTGGGCTCGGCGAGGAGACGGCGCGTGCGCTCGCCGCCGCCGGTGCGTCGGTGGTCATGGCGGCGCGGAACCCGGCGAAGAATGAGGAGGCGGCCGGTCGCATCCGGGATCGACACCCCTCTGCCGACCTGGAGCTCCGGGAGCTGGACCTTGGCTCGCTGGCCGCCGTGAGGGACTTTGCCGGGGGATTCCTGGCCGACCACGACGGCCTCCACGTGCTCGTCAACAACGCCGGGATCATGTGCACCCCGTTCGGTACCACGGCCGACGGCTTCGAGCAGCAGTTCGGCGTCAACCACCTCGGCCACTTCCTGCTGACCGGCCTACTGCTACCTGCCCTTACCACCGCGGCCCCGTCGAGGGTGGTTTGCCTTTCGTCCGGGGCCCACGGGATCTGTGGCGTCGACCTCGACGACCTGATGTTCGAGCGCCGTGACTACGAGGGTTGGGCTGCATACGGCCAGTCCAAGTCGGCCAACGCCCTGTTCGCACGCGAGTTGGACCGCCGGGTCGGTGGAGGTGGCGTGCGGGCCCTCGCCGTCCACCCGGGCGTGATCATGACCGAGTTGAGCAGGCACCTGGACGAGGTGGCCTACGAACGCCTCAAGGAGCGCCGCCGGGCCCAGATATCGGCCGCTGTGGACACGTCGGGGATGACCCCCAAGGCGGTGGAGGCCGGCGCGGCCACCAGCGTGTGGGCGGCTACCGCTCCCGAACTGGACGCCCACGGCGGTGCCTACCTGGGCGACTGCCAGCTGGGGGTACCCGAGGGCGAGCCCGGTACCGGTCCGGGTGGTCGCGGGATCTCACCGTGGATCCTCGACGACGACACGGCGGCCGCGTTGTGGTCTGCCAGCGAGGACCTGGTCGGGCTGTCCTGGGGCGGCTGATGCCGACTGGACCCTGGGCTGATGCCGGTCCTGCACCTGCCAGTCGCCCGGATCCGGCGGCGGGGACGGGGCGTAGACTCGGGACGTGCCGTACGAGACGCCGGAGTACCACCCGGCCTTCGAGGAGTACTGCGAGACGATCTTCGAGCTCGCCGAGGACGACCTGGACGTCATACAGGCCCGGATCGCCGAGCGCCTCGAGGTGAGCCGACCGGCGGTGTCCGAGATGGTCAAGCGCCTCGAGAAGGAGGGCCTGGTCACCAGCGACGACCATGTGATCCTCCTCACCGAGGATGGGCGGGAGTTGGCCACCTCGGTGGTGCGACGACATCGGCTGGCCGAGCGGTTCCTGACCGACGTCCTGGGCCTCTCCTGGACCGAGGCGCACCACGAGGCCGGCAAGTGGGAGCACGTCATCTCGCCTGCCGTGGAGTCGGCGCTGGATCGCCTGCTGGGCCAGCCGACCACCTGCCCGCACGGCAACCCGATTCCCGGGAGCTCCTACCGTGAGCCCGACACCCGACAGTTGGCCGACATCGGGGTGGGGGAGTCGTTCACGGTGAGTCGGATCCCCGAGGAGTTGGAGTTCGCCGAGGGGCTGCTGGAGTTCCTGGAGGTCTCCAGCCTCATGCCGGGCGAGCAGGGTGCAGTCACCGCTTCGGCCGATGGCGCCGTAACCGTCGAGATCGGCGGTTGCCGGGTTGAGGTGGAGCAGTACGTGGCCGACCGGATCCTCGTCACCACACGCTGACCGCCCGGCCTGCCGGCCGTTCGGGAGTACGGCACTGGGGGCGTCAGCGCAGGTGCTCGCTGTGGCGCACCACCAGCAGCCAGGTGAGGGCCGCACTGATGCCCAGCAGCACCAGGGCGAGGATCGCAGTCTCCGGTAGGAACAGAGCCTCGTAGGTGTTCCAGATCTGGGTGGCCAGCGTCTGGAACCCTATGGGTGAGGCCAGCAGGGTGGCCGGCAGCTCCTTCATGGTGGAGAGCATCACGAGGCCCGCTCCGGCAGCCAGGCCGGGAGCCATCAGCGGGAGGTCCACGGTGGTCAGGCGTCGAAGGCGGCCGGCGCCCAGGAGGCGGGCGGCGTCGTCCATGCGTAGCGGAACGGTTCCGACGGCAACCTGCGCGGTACGCATGGCCTGGGCCCCGAAGTGGACGACGTAGGCGAAGACCAGCACGGGCATGGAGCCGATGAGGAACTCGAACGGCGAGGCGTGCATCGTCCAGAAGACCAGCGAGAGCGCAACCACCAGGCCCGGGATGGCGAACCCGGCCACCACGACGGCGTTGACCACCTCGCCCAGCCTGCTGCGGTGACGGGCCAGCAGGTAGGCCACGGGGAGCACCACGGCGACCGCCACCATGGCGGTCACTACGCTGATCCAGACCGTGTTCCAGGTGGGGCCCAGGACGTCGTTCCAATCGAGGCGGAGCGGAGCGCCGTCGCGACGGGCTCGCAGGAGGCCGAA
>Ga0208131_1000175_pt1 | contig 19164 bp, 17 predicted proteins | sample ETNtaG_14_FD_185781 | JGI IMG/M metagenome (GOLD analysis project Ga0208131, IMG submission 185781) | Marine microbial and viral communities from oxygen minimum zone, Eastern Pacific Ocean - ETNP201406SV73 (SPAdes) (version 2) | ecosystem: Environmental > Aquatic > Marine > Oceanic ...
CATTGGCCTCTTTGCTCATGGCATACAAAACTGGGCTTATTAAACCTACTGAAAATTTCCGTTTAATGCTTTTTGCAGCTACTGGAGGGGTAGCATTGTTATATTTAGTTAATTTTATCATGATGTTTTTTGGTGCAAGCATTGGATTTATTCATTCAAATGGCTTGGTAGGAATTGGCCTTAGCCTTGTGGTGGTTGCAATTGCTGCTCTCAATCTAGTGTTAGACTTTGATTTTATAGAACAAGCTGCTGAACAAGGTGCTCCTAAGTATCTAGAGGCTTATGGTGCTTTTTCATTATTGGTTACTTTAATCTGGCTTTACCTAGAAATTTTAAGATTGCTTACCAAACTGTATTCCAGAAATTAATGGATTCAAACTCACTTTTTTTTAGCCTTATGATTATAGGGTCATTAGGCGTATTTTTTTATTTTGGGAAATTTAGAGCTTCAATCAAGCAAAGAGATCGAAGTAATAAAATCGACTGGACTCAATCTTTATGGTCTAAAATAAGATCTAAGAAACAGGAAAAAGACGATTAGATTATTGTGCCTAATATTCAGAATATTTTAGCCATCGCTTCAGGTAAAGGAGGCGTAGGTAAATCAACTGTAAGTGTTAATCTTGCTCTGTCCTTAAAAGAACAAGGTCTTAAAGTGGGATTATTGGATGCTGATATTTATGGTCCCAGCATCCCTCTAATGCTTGGTACTGTAGGTCAAAAACCCTCAACCCCTGACAATAAAACATTTAACCCAATAGTAGCACTAGGTATTGAATTAATGTCTATCGGGTACATTGTTTTAAAAGATGAGGCAACCATCTGGAGAGGACCCATGATGTCTAAAGCTATAGAGCAATTACTCTTTCAAACCAACTGGTCTGATCTCGATTACTTGATTATTGACTTACCTCCTGGAACTGGCGATGCCCAGTTAACACTCTCTCAAAAAGCCGGTTTAACTGCCGCTGTTCTTGTGAGTACGCCTCAACAGGTCTCACTGATTGATGTAAAAAAGTCCCTTGAAGCGTTTCGAAAACTATCAATCCCTCTTATCGGCTTAGTTGAGAATATGAGCTATTTTATTTGTGATGAATGCGGATCCAAGCATCATGTATTGGGTAGTAATAATATAGAGAAATTTTCAATTGATAATGATATATCGCTATTAGGTCAAATACCTATGCACCCAAGACTTTCTGAAGGCAGCGATAATGGTCAGCCCGTTATTATAAATTCAGAGGACGGGTTACTAACAAAGATTTACCAGGAAATAGCCTCTAAGATTGATTCTGAGGTAAGAAAAATTGAGAAACCTAAAAAAAGTTTAGAAGATATTGCTGTTAAGACTGAAAATTAAAAATGGATTGGATTAAATTACTTTAGCTTTATTCAATAATAAAATATTCTCCTTTAGAGTCTCCATTTCATTAAATCTATAATTTTTTGATAGCGGCGTGCAGTTTTTTTGTCGTTGACAATTAGAGCTTTTAGGACAAATAATTTTTGCAGGGTTATCTAATGCATCAATTAACCAATTTATCCTAAGAAGATTAGCTATTTTCAGGATTGAGGATTTTATTTCACCTTTAATCTCACTTTCTCCACCATTGTTTTGGCAAGCTATTTCTAATTCATTAATCAATTCTATGGCGTCTATTCCTTGATTATTTAGAGCTGGTTTCAAATCTATCCCTAAAGAGTAAAGTTTTAAGTTTCCAGCCAGGTCTGACCTTCTTATTGAATAACAACAGTAAAGGTATGTTTCATCCCCGTCTTTTAATATTGATATCTGAGATTGAGGGTTCTTTACGTACTCTTCATTGAGTAACCTGAAAACAGCCCAGTTAGGGCATGGGTTTGTCGCCATTGACATGTTTCCAAAAGGTAATGAGATACCATTGCCTCGGTAAATAGCACTTAAGTACCCTGGTTGATAAGCCTCAAAATAATGCCAATAAAGATAATTTGAAACAGCCGTGACTCTTCTCATTAAATGTGCCGGGGACAATTCAAGTTCTTTGGCAGATAACATGTCGTGTTCTTTTTTAATAATATATCGTCTAAAAGGTTTTCTAGGGCAAAGTAGGGCACCTGCAAAAAAACTTGATTCAAAATCATGCCATGCCATGAGCACATCATGAGAATTACTCACAGTTTCTTGTCTGCCATCACTGTCAAATGGGTTAGATCCTGATGATATGATAGATCTTAAACCATCTCCTTGATGAAGGATCTTATGGCCCAAATGAGTTGTAAGGTCATATTTGAGTCGATGTGGATCATTTTTCAGTGCCTCATTAACATAGACTTTTGAGGGTGATTCATAAAATGATCTGAGCAGCATTTTATTGTTCATTTGAGGTGTTGATGTGGTCACTTTATTTTGTTTAAACCATTTAAGCTTTAAGCCGTGAGTTTTATATAGTTTTTTGATGTCATTAATTTTAATTGGAAAAATATTTTTACCGATTTCATCAGCAACTTTTTCTAAACTTGGAAAGCGATTAAAGTTCGCTTCTTGGTAGGAGCGAATTAATAACTGAGCAAACTGTCTTCCAGATATACCGCTTTGATCCAGTAATTCTGGGATAGCCCCTTGCAATAACTCTTTACTGTAGAGAAAGCCTGGTTCAAGAGGGAGATTCTGATTTTTTTGTTTAGATCCCTCATCGTCACTAAAGCCGATATCAAGATTTTCATCCATAAACCAAGAAGGGTCTTTTTGGAACACCATAGCTATTTGGTTTAGGACATTTTCAGAGGGAAGCCGTTTTCCATTCTCAATCATGCTTAGATAAGAAACAGAAGGAGCATTTTTAGGGTCTTTTTCACTGCATCTTTCTGAAAGGTCTTCAAGCGTTAGTTTATTGAGCTTACGGACATTTTTTAGTTTTGTCCCAAGCAGATGACTTTTTCTATATAGATTACTCATTGTGAAATTTACATTGTAAAATTTTTATTGTGAAATTTTAATAAATATTTATATAAAATTCACTAAATTAATAATTTATTTTTAAATGTCTGAAGCAATAACAATTATTCCATCTTTAACTATGGAAGAGAAAGAAGTCATCAATCCTAGAGCATTAGGCTTGGTTGAATTACTGCATACGCAATTTAATTCAAGAAGATTAGAGCTTCTTGAGTTAAGAAATCTAAGGCAAGCTGAATTGGATGATGGAAAGAAACCTGATTTTCTAAAAGCAACACAGGCAATAAGAGAAGATGATTGGGTGGTCGCACCAATACCACATGATCTTCAAAACAGAAGAGTTGAAATCACAGGACCCGTGGATCGTAAAATGGTAATCAATGCTTTGAATGCCCCAGTAAAGACTTTCATGGCAGATTTTGAAGATTCTTGTTCACCCACATGGGGCAACATCATTCATGGTCAAATTAATTTAAGAGATGCGGTAAACGGGGACATAGAATTCATAAGAGAAAGTGACCAAAAACACTATACCCTTAATCAAGAAACAGCCACGCTTATTGTAAGACCCAGGGGTTGGCATTTGAATGAAAAGCATGTTCTGGTTAATGAAGAAGAGGTCTCAGGAGGCCTATTTGATTTTGCAATATTTCTTGCTAATAACCACGAAGCATTAGCCCAAAATAGCAGTGGACCTTATTTTTATTTACCGAAGCTTGAGAGTCATCTTGAAGCTAGATTGTGGAATGATATTTTTATTGTTGCACAAGATTTTCTAAATATTGATCGAGGCACAATAAAGGCTACTGTTCTTATTGAAACAATTCTTGCTGCTTTTGAAATGGATGAGATTCTTTATGAATTAAAAGAGCATTCAGCAGGGCTCAATTGTGGGCGTTGGGACTATATTTTTAGTTTTATTAAAAAATTCAGGAATGATGCTGATTTTATTCTCCCCAATCGAGACGAAGTCACTATGACCCGTCATTTTCTAAAATCCTATGTTGATGGGTTAATTAAAACTTGCCATAAAAGAAATGTGCATGCTATGGGTGGTATGGCAGCTCAAATCCCTATAAAAAATAATACTCAGGAAAATAATGAAGCTATGTCTAAAGTTGAATTAGATAAGCTTCGTGAGGCAAATGCAGGTCATGATGGAACATGGATTGCTCACCCAGGGCTATCATCAATTGCTATGGGGGCCTTCAATTCAATCATGGGTGATCAAGCAAACCAAATTAATAATAAAAGGGATGATGTCAATATTACTGCTCATGATCTTTTGAAAGTGCCTAATGGAATGATCACTGAAGAGGGTTTGAGACATAATATTAGAGTTGGAGTACAGTATATCGAAGCATGGTTATCTGGTAACGGATGTGTGCCTTTATATAATCTGATGGAGGATGCTGCTACTGCAGAAATCTCCCGATCTCAAATTTGGCAGTGGATCAATCATAACGCGTCATTTACAGACACTAATCAAACCATAGATGAGAATTTATTTATTTCTATCTTAGACCAAGAGATAACCCAACTTATTGAATTAAGAGGCGATTCTAATTTTAATCAAGTTAATTTAGATCATGCTATCGATTTATTTAAAGGCATGTCAATCAATTCAGAATTTGATCAGTTCTTAACTTTATCCGCATATAACTACCTTTAGGAGATCATTATGAAAGATAACAATGAAAATATCTTAACCACAGATCATCAAGAAGATTCTGTGATTATGTCTAAACCCCTCTCTGAATCTGAAGTGATTGATCTAATGATTTATGGAGAGGATGTCATTGACTTTGGGTTGAGTTCTAAATCTGTAACCTTAAAAAAAATAAGGAAATAATAATGAACAAAGAACAACAAATTAAGGATTTAGAGAATAAATGGTCTACTGAAGATAGATGGAACGGTATCACCAGAACTTATAGTGCAGAAGAAGTAATTAACTTAAGAGGCTCTTTTCATATTGAGCATACACTGGCACGAAAGGGAGCAGAGCGATTTTGGCATGATTTGAAGAAGGAACAATTGGTGTCTGGACTAGGGGCTCTTAGTGGTAATCAGGCTATTCAATCAGTTCAAGCAGGACTTAAAGCAATCTATTGTTCTGGGTGGCAAGTAGCCGGGGACGGGAATTCAGCTGCAGAAATGTACCCTGATCAAAGCCTTTACCCTGTGGATTCAGTTCCCAAGATGGTGGAACGAATTAATAATGCTCTACAAAGAACTGATCAAATTCATCATTTGAATGATGACCATAAGATTGATTGGATGGTTCCAATTATTGCTGATGCAGAAGCTGGATTTGGGGGCAATCTGAACGCCTTTGAATTAACTAAACATATGATTAAAACTGGAGCAGCAGCTGTCCATTTTGAGGATCAACTGTCTTCAGCAAAGAAATGTGGGCATATGGGAGGTAAAGTTCTTGTTTCTACTCAAGATGCAATTAATAAACTAATTGCAGCTCGTCTAGCAGCTGATGTTGTTGATGTTCCAACAATCTTAATCGCTAGAACTGATGCCAATGCTGCTAATTTATTGCAAAGTGATGTGGATAAACATGATCATAAATTCCTAACAGGTGAAAGAACTGAAGATGGGTTTTTCTCAGTTAAGCCTGGCATTGAACAAGCAATAGATCGTGCCCTATCCTATGCTCCATATGCAGATCTTCTTTGGTTTGAGACTTCAAAACCAGATATTGATGAGGCCACTCGTTTTTCTAAAGAAATTCATGAAAAATTTCCTGGAAAATTACTTGCATACAACTGTTCTCCTTCATTTAATTGGCAGGCTAATCTTGATGAATCAGAATTACGTAATTTTCGAGAAACTTTAGCTGACATGGGCTTTAAATTTCAGTTTATTACGCTGGCTGGATGGCATGCTTTAAATCTATCGATGTTTGAACTTTCCAAGGAGTATATTAAGGATGGAATGTATGCCTACTCTCAATTTCAACAGCAAGAATTTGCTAATGAGGATAACGGTTATAGAGCAGCAAAACACCAAGGGTTTGTAGGTACAGGGTATTTTGATGCTGTCCAAACAACCATCACAAGCGGTCTTTCTTCAACTACAGCAATGGAAGGCAGCACGGAAGAAGAACAGTTTGAGAATTAGTAAAAAAGATTCCTACTTAGGGGTTCTATTATTTAATTTGGTCAATCTAGCTTAATGTTGCACCAATGGCATGGGTTAACTAGCACAAATAAATGTAGTAGGGGACTACTTCTCAGTGCTTATTTCCAATCCATTTTCAAACACTTTTGTTTCTATTAGCTGTCCATTTGTATCAAAGTATTTCCATAGACCTGTGAGTTGTCCTTGTTTATGCTTGCCTCTGCGTTGCAGTTGTCCATTGTCATGAAACCATTCAAAAAGCCCATCTGATTCACCATTTAACATGTTTCCCGAATAAAGCAGCACGCCATTTTCATGAAAGCCCTGCCATAGCCCGTTTTCTTTGTCTTTTTTAAAGTGGCCTTTGTAGGCTAAATGACCACGCTCATCAAAGTATTCCCATAGACCATGTTGTTGGTTATTCTTAAACTCTCCTCTTATTTCTAGTTGTCCATTGTCATGAAACCATTCGGCACTTATTTGTTTACCGTTTACAAAATTTGCTCTGTTGGTAAGCTTCCCTGTTTCTTGATCAAATTGCTCCCATAGACCTTCCTCTTGTCCCTCTCTCCAATGTTCTTTTCGAACTAGATAACCATTTTTCCAATGAAACGCTTCAATTAGGCCATGTTTTACACCGTTTTTATAATGTCCTCTCCATTTGATCTGGTCAGAGTATTCGTCTTCGTAATAATACTCATAAAGACCGTTTTTAATTGTTTCTTTTTTTTTCATGGATTATTTATAAACAGTATATCCTAAGCTTCATCAAACCTATCAATCAGAGTTGGTAAGTTAACTTAATGGATAAAAAAATGGATTTTTTTTTGCTATCTCGCAACTTGCTTGGCATGATAAGTGAGTGCGAAAAATCTTATACAAAAGATTATGCCGTGAATTTATTGATCATAATGGAGTATTCATATGAGCAAGAGTATATTGACTCAACCAAATAGGGCTGTAGCAGCAGCAGTTGCAACGGCTTTATCAATTCCAGCAATGCATGTCTCAAATCTGTTGGCACAAGAACCAAGTAATTTTGCACTTGAAGAAATCATTGTTACTGCCACCAAACGTGAACTTAATATACAAGACGTAGGCCAATCCATCATGGCCTTAACAAATGAAGATATTGAGAAAATGGGCATCAAGAGTATGGCTGACTACATTAAGGCCCTGCCCAGTGTCGTGTTGACGGCCGAAGTGCCTGGGCGAAATGACTTGGTCATGCGGGGAATATCGCAGGATGCGTATACTTGGTATGTTGACAGTACCGTTGCCCTCTACCTCGATGAGCAAGCGATGACCACCAGTTCACAGCAGGTGAGCGTACGGGTCATTGACATGGCACGTGTTGAATCATTGCCGGGGCCACAAGGCACCTTGTTTGGCTCTACTTCTCAAAGTGGCACACTTCGAATGATCACCAACAAACCCGATCACACTGGCTACTATGGTTCAGTTGAGACTTCTTATGGCACCATTAAAGGCGGTGACAGCAGCTCTGATATCAATGGATACGTCAACATACCCATAAGCGATGCCTTGAGCATGCGTTTTGTGGGCTACACCTCAAGCGATGGTGGCTATGTCGATAATGTTTACGGAAGCAGCTATAGTGGAAGTTTCGACAATGCCGATATAGTGGAAGATGATTTTAATACCTACGATGTAACCGGTGGGCGTATTTCTGCATTGTGGAGTATGTCTGATAAATGGTCCGCGCTGTTGAGTTATGTGGCTGAAGACAGCGAACTCGATGGGAGCTGGGAAACAGATCCTGCTCTCGGGGACCACAAAATTACTCGCTTTGTGGATGAAATGCGAGATGACGATTGGCATTCTTCTGCCCTCACTTTGAAAGGCGATTTGGGTTTTGCTGATCTCTCTGCCACCGTCACGCATTTTGAACGTGACATTGTTTATTTGTGGGACAACAATGCTTACTCACATTGGAAAGATGCCTATTATGGTTACGGCCTGTATGACACTGACTATACAAGAGCACATACTTTTAACGATCAATATCAAGAACGCGATGCGGCTGAAATTCGCTTGGTTTCCAAAGGCGAGAGCAAACTCCAGTGGATGGTTGGATACTATTGGGAAGACACTTATGACACATGGTATTACGGTACTGAGTATCCTGACTTCATGTCCACCGATGCCGCTTACTATGCGAATTATTGGGCCTGTTACTACGCTTACTACTATGCCGATTTTGTAGATTGCCCAATCAATACCACCATTGGCTACTCCGACACCTATAAAGATACAGTGGAACAAACCGCGATATTCGGCGAATTCAGTTATGATGTGACCGACAAACTGACACTGGGTGCTGGTATGCGTTGGTCTGAATTTAAACGCGATACCTACAACAGGGATACATGGCCAGAAGGTTTACCCCCATTTGCTGGTGGCGGGATAGCGTCGAATGGAGAAATATTCAGCAAGGGTAAAGATTCCGATACTCTGTATAAACTTAGTGCCACCTACCACATTGATGAGGACAAAATGGTGTATGCCTTATTCAGTCAAGGTTACAGAATAGGAGGCGACAACGCCCCTCGTGCAGTTGCCACCGGCGAAGTGCCAGCACAATACGATACAGACTACTTGGACAACTATGAAATAGGTATCAAGAGCACCTGGATGGACAATACCCTACAAGTGAATGCTCAATACTTTTTGATGAAATGGAAGGATATGCAGATCGCACATTGGGGTGGCGTCGGTCCTTGGTGGGTAGGCGGTACTGTGAATGCTGGAACGGCTGAAGCCAAGGGGCTTGAGATTGATATCAAATACCAGATGACGGAAAACCTCCATATCAGTGGTAGTGCAATCTTCAATGATGCTCAATTTACCCAGGAATACATCACACCTGGTGGCTCAGTTTATCGTGAAGGTATGATCATGCCCAATTCTCCTGATAGAAAAGGTCATCTTGGTATTTCATATGATAAACCGAATGTGGCTGGAGGTTATTTATGGATGTACTATGGCGTCAGCTTTCAATCTAAAACATGGAACAGGACTTGGAATATTATTAATAATGATACCAATGGGATTTCACCATCACATGATAGTGCTAATTTCTCTATGGGGCTAGACGATCTTTCCAATGGCTGGAGTGTGTCATTGTATGTAGATAATGTCGGTGATAAAGAAAACTATAGCTTTGTGAATACCGGTGCAAACAATTATGCAGATTTATTTGGTGATAATCGAGATCACAACGTGAGAACCCTTGCCCAACCGCGAACCGCTTGGTTGACTGTAAGAAAAAACTTCGGTAGATAGCTTTAACATCGCTGCTGGATGAGCGCATGATTAAGCTTGTTGCCAGTTCTGTAGTGCGTGGAGCCCAACAAGGGCAAAGCCACGGTGGCGTGTATCTGATCGATCTTGAAAATCAGATGGTAGAACAAACCATCGATTGGAATACCTCGGGTATTGATTGGCAAGGACGAGGTTGGGATCGAGGATTAAGAGGGATAGCTGTTGATGGAGAACAAGTTTTTATTGCTGCCAGTGATGAGTTATTTGCCTACACACCAGACTTTCAATTAATAGAGTCATGGCGTAATCCTTATCTAAAACATTGTCATGAAATTGCTGTATTTGATCGCACTCTTTACCTTACCTCAACTGGTTTTGACTGTATCTTAGGTTTTGACTTAGATAAACATTGTTTTAATTGGGGTATGCACATACAAGCAATAAGCGTTAAATTTAAGCCTGCGGGCTTTGATCCACTGGCTGATAACGGCCCCCTGATGTTGAACAAAATGCACATCAATAATGTGTTTTGCAATCGCCATGGCATATATATCTCTGGGCTGCGAACAGGAGGCATGCTTCACTTCAACGGCAGAGTCATTAACATGGCTGTAGAATTACCACAGGGCACACACAACGCCCAACCTTTCCGAGACGGTGTTTTATTCAATGATTCTGAAGATAATGTGCTTCGTTACACCGGAAGAGGTGAAGGCGAAGAAGATCGTGCAATGGCTATGCCAAAATATAATCCTGATAAACTGACACATAAAACAGATGATCAGAAATTAGCCAGACCTGGTTTTGCTAGGGGGCTATGTCCTATTTCTAGCTCCGTGGTTGCAGGAGGAGCTTCACCCTCAACAGTGACACTGTATGATTTAGCTCAAAATAAAATTCTGGGTTCTGTTCAATTAAGCAATGATGTTCGTAATGCCATTCATGGCTTGGAAGTCTGGCCTTTTGATTGACATTATAATTATCTAAACTTACAAACCAGCGTTTTTTGAAACTGCAGGCAATTCCTCAATAATATCGCCAAGTTGTTCTTGCCATAATCCCAAAAATTGCTCATAGCGACGCCAAGTCCCAAGGGCTCCCTTATAAATAGGCTGTCTCACCTGCTCAGAACTTGCGGTTTTAATGGCCCGTTCAGTTTGGTGAAAATCAATACAACTTTGCTCAAAAGGTAATTCACAAAAGTCTAAAATACATCTGACTTGAGTTTCTAAGTCGTCCACTGTCTGTTCATAATGTACATCCAAAATTTTACCTGGCAGTACTTGATGCCAGTGCTTAATCATTGCATCGTATTGTTGATAGTAGTGTGCCAGATCGAGCATATCGTAGGTGAAATTCTGCCCTCTGCTGAACAATTGCTTATAGCTGCCCAAACAACTGTCAAACGGATGGCGTCTGGCATTAATCACTTTGGCATTGGGCAGGATAAGGCTCAACAAACCCACCAGCGGAAAGTTGTTGGGTAACTTATCGGTGAAAAAAGGTTTGTCTGTAACCCGATGGCGTTGGGTTTCTTGGATGTATTGCAGACCGTAAGCACGCCAATCCTTGTTGCGAAGGTCCTTGGCTGCCTCTGGGTATTTAATACTGTCGGTGCGGTACTGGCCTATAGACTCAGACAATTTGCCTAACACTGGCAGTTCCGAAGTGCCTTCCACCTGACTGTGACTGGCAAGAATTTGTTCAACGAGAGTAGAACCAGAGCGAGGCAAGCCAACAATTAAAATTGGATCAGAAACATCGAAACCAACATCCACACGTTCTTCTAAAAACTCTTGATTGAAAACCTTTTTGATTAGATTGTGACGCATTTCCATTTCCACTGGATAGTGTTCTACAATCGCCCGTTGTTCTTGATTGCCTGTGTGGTAGTAGTGCCAAGCCTGCTCATAATCCTTCTTGTCTTCAAAGGCTTTACCAAGCGCAAAGCGAAAATGAATCTCCTCACTTTTTGATAGGCTGTCTTGCTCCAACTGCTGCAACATGGCGCTCACTTCTTCCTCTTCAAACTGGAAAATCTTGAGGTTCGCCATACTCCAATAGACTTCGCCAAAATCAGGTTTGATTTTGATCGCTGCACGATAAGACTTGAGAGCTCCAGTCTGATCGCCCAGAGTTTTGAGTACATGGGCTTGCCCCATCAGTACATTCGGTACATTAGGTTTGAATGCAATGGATTTAGCATAGGCCTCGGCGCTCTTATCGGGATACATAGCGACGGCATAAGCACTGCCTAAACCGCCCCAAGCTGCAGCGTTTTCTGGATCCAGTTCAACAACTTTCTGATAAGCAGTAATGGCTTCCATTCTTTTATCACGAACACTCAATAATGATCCTAAGTCAAACCATGCAGGGATAAAATCCGGTGCCTGCTGGACAGCACTTCGCAATAGCGCTTCTGCGTCTTGAAGATTCTTATCGTCCTGTCGATAGGCAAGGGCTAAGTAACGCATGGCGTTGACATCATCGGGCTTGCTTTTGAGTATAGCTCGCAATGCATCGATAGCTTCCTCGGTTCGTTCTTCATTCAATAGATCTGCGGCCTTGATAACGGCTTCTCGATTGGGGTCACTATCGATATATATCTGAAATTCTTCATCAGCTTCTTTTCCTCGCCCCACCGCAGCCAAGGCCTGCCCAAGTTTTTTATGTGCCAGCGGCAACGCCGGTTGAAGTTGAATGGCTTTTTCCAACTCAGGGATGGCTTCATCAAAACGAGATTGCATGGCAAAAACACTGCCTAGATCTTCGTGCAGCTGAGGATAATTAGGAGATAAAGATATGGCAAATCTGAGTTTTTCTTCTGCTTCCGATAGCCGATTTTGTTTCATCAATGCGTGGCTCAATAAGCGAAGGTGTTCGGTACATCCTGGGTTTTTGCTGAGATAATCGCGACAAAGCTCTTCCGCTCGTAGCGGTCGATTTGAGCGCATAAAACTAACTGCTTGAGCAATACTTATATCCTTGGAACTGGTCTCTTCATTCATACTGATGACTTGGATCTTATGCGTTTTGGTTTAGTTCAGGCGGAACATAATCAAAAATAAAGGAAATACGGTCCTCTTTACTCATGTTCATGACACTGTGTGTCTTCTGGTTATTGAGTTCATAGACCTTGCCTACTTCAAACCGATAGGGCTTACCCTCAATCATGAAACGAACAGCGGCGTTGGTCGTGATGGGTACGTGGATGCGATGCCCCATATGGAATGACTCCAGTGAATCTACGTGGGGGCTAATTCGACCTCCCGCCTTTAACTTCGCTGCCATAGCACGCAACAGCGTGCCTCCCGAGGTGTAGTAGGTATCGATAATATGATCGATTAGCGGCATGGCGACCTCAGCCAAGCGATCCCAACCAGCCTCCCGGTGAATCTCGCCTTCTGGCCATGTTTCATCACAAAATAACATTACAATTGACTCAGTATCTTGATGTACTTCATAGCTTTGTTGACGTATTAATTGTTCTGTCCAAGCGCTCGCATCTTGTGAAAGGATACATTGACTCAATGCTTTTACATCAACTTCTCCTAAATAACGCTGTGGTTCACTAATGTTCATTTATTCTCCATCAAAACATTTATCTTCAATCTAATTCTATAACTTTCAAGTCTCAAGCCATAAGAACTTCTCAAAATGAATTAAAAAAAGAGCCCTAAGTAGGGCTCTTTTAATCTATTTATATGGTTAATTAGTTTGAAACAGCAACTAATATTGCTAAAACTAATGCACCAACTGCTCCTGCATCCCCTAAAGAAGTTACAGTAGCTATAAAGCTGTTAGAGATTGCTCCCACAAAAGGGACATCACCGAAAACAACCCCAGCAACAACACCTAAAGCGATTAAACCAATAGCAATACCAGTAAAATCCGAGATGTATCTTTTAATCATGTACATATTATTCCCCTAAAAAAAATAACTTATTTATCAATATACTTATCTCTAAGCTATTCAATCTAATCAAACATTTAGCCAAGTGTCAAAAAAGTTGAGTAATTAATTTTTAATTGGAATAGAGCTTTCCCATTCGCTGATTACATCACGATTATCCTTTTTCCAAGGGTGAAAATCTTTCCTTAAGAATTGTAACCAAGGGATAAAAGCCCTTCTTAAGATGCCAGGTTTGATAAATAAAAAGTTCACTGCGTCTACCCAAGTTCTAATTTTCCATAGTTGACCATCTTGCTTAAGCATCAAGACAGTCGATCTTAAAACATCTTTCATAATAAAGTGTGTAGCAAATAGCAATGCTCTTCTTCTTATCTTTATCGATCCACAAACAGCTGCATAGACATCAAAGGCAACTGCTTTATGCTCAGTTTCTTCTAGTGCATGCCAGTACCAGAGTTTAGCAACATGTTTACCTGAATTAGTGAAGTGATCTTTATTTCTTAAAAGATCATCTGCAAGGATTGCAGTTAAATGTTCAGCTGCAACTGTCCCTGCTAATCGCCTTTCTGGAGGGAGGGTAGTTTTAGCCCATTCATATCGTTTTACTTGGGGCTTATTCAAAAGCTCCATATCATAATCACGTAGTTTACAGACCAAATCATTGTATTTTTGATGTTCTTTTCGGTGAACAGATTCTTGTGCATAAAAAGAAGACATTTCATCGAGTAATTTTGGGTCCTTTATTTCTTTTTGAAAATATTTCACAGATTCAATAAAGGATTTTTCCCCAAGCGGGAATAAAAGTGAGAATGCATTTTCAAAAGCTGTTTTGAATGCACTTCCGTCATACCAATCATGAGCTAGATCTTCTTCTAATTCAAAATTAGGTTTTCTGATCTTTATATTGAGTTTCTCAGGGCTTTTACTTTGTTTTTTCATGCGACGAATATAACACAATGACTTCAGTTTAATTATGAAGAGATGATGTTCTATTCAATATTTTGTATTAGTTGTTACAATATTACTTGAAGAGACTCTTTGAGTCTTTTTTTTCTTAGTTAAAACGGAGATTTTTATGAAACAAATGATGACAACGATAATTACTGGTGTTTTCTTGATGATGCCTTCTTTCAGTTTTTCTGCTGCTCACGAAAAGGATGATCATGGGCATTATCATGGAATTGAAGCTACTTCTAACGACTGGGTGACAGCATTTTACACTGGTAAAGCTGAGTCAATAGAAATGGTGGAGAACAATATGGCAGAAGATGGACAATCTGTTCAGGGTCGATATGTGGGTTTTGGATTCACATGGGATCCTAGGGAGAACGAAATGAGAGTCGGTCAAGTCACGCCAAATAGTCCAGCAGACGGAGCTCTCAAGGTCGGTGATTTATTTCTCGAAGTGAATGGTATTAAAGCGATTCCTGAAAACTTTCAAAGCCTTGGATTCAGGGGTAAACCAGGAGCAGAAATTGCAGCCGTGATTGAAAGAAATGGTATGAAAAAAAATATCACCTTTAAAAGAGGTGTAGTTAATGGAAGACTTAGCAAATCTCAAGCTCTAGATAATATGAATTCTGCTGAAGCTGATGAATGGCCTGCAAAAGAATTCAGGATTATTGAAGTTCTATCTAAAGGTAATACGGTTTATGTCCTATCCAATGCAAGCCAAACTGATTACCAAGTTGACCTAGATTACAATGCATATACAGTTCATCGCTTGATGTTTAATGAGGGTGGAAAAGTGATTGAGATTGCTAATTTAAGTGAAGATAGATTTGTTTTAGAGCAAACAGGATTTAAAATCACGAGATAATATTACTAGCGGAATAGTCAAAAAGTTATTATATTCAAATTATTATCATGGGTTAGGTTTTATTCAATAAAATATTATGAAAGGGTTTTTACCAATAGATGAGCCTTTGCAAGGCTATTCTTCAATTAATGAGAATTCATTAACTAAGCTTCAAGAATTAGCTGCTAATCTTCCAAAATTACTCCTTACCGATAGGCTTGAAACAAATATTTCAATGATGTCAGATGATGACCTTTGTGTTGATTCATTAATACAAAACGGTTCTTTGGAGGAGATTAAACTTTCGATGGTTCAACTAAGTTTCATTGCACATGCTTATATCCTTGGAGGATCTGAACCTAAAAGTAATTTACCTAGAGTGATTGCAAAGCCTTGGGTTAGTATTTCTAGGAAGCTTGAAAGACCCCCTGTATTGAGTTATGCAAGTTATTGTTTAGATAATTGGTATCTCATGAATTCGGAAGAATCAATTAATCTCAATAATGTGGCTCTTATTAATAATTTCCTGGGTGGAATAGATGAGGATTGGTTTGTAACTATCCATGTTTGTATTGAGGATGCTGCTAGTGATGCAATGGAGGCCTCAAAACTGATTTCTCAATGCACAGAAGAGTCAGAGGAATCTTATATAGAAGAGCTATTAAACCGAATTTCTCAATCCATGCAAGCAGTGAATAATATATTTGAACGGATGCCAGAAAGATGTGACCCTTATGTTTATTACCACCGAGTTAGACCATTTATTTTTGGTTCAAAAGATAATCCAGATCTGGAGAACGGCATTGTTTATCAGGGAGAATTTGGAGATGTTCCACAGTTTTATAGGGGAGAAACAGGTGCCCAAAGCAGTATCATGCCTACTTTAGATGGAGCACTTGGGATTGAACACACAAAAGATAGCTTGAGACATTATCTAAATGAGATGAGGGATTATATGCCTAAAGAGCATAGGCAATTTATTGAAGAAGTTGAAACCAACTCTATGACTAAGAAATTAGTTAGAAACTCTAGTCTTTTAATTAATTCTTATAACGATTGTTTGGAACAAATAAGAGCTTTCAGAGCATTGCATTTAAAATATGCTCGAATATATATACATAATCAATCTAAACAGAAAAATCCTTTTGGTGCAGGAGGTTCAACCATACATGGAACTGGTGGAACCCCCTTTATGTCATATCTCAAAAAGCATCGAGATGAAACTGAGCAACAAAAACAATAACTAAGCCTTTTGTCATTTAAACTTTCTTATTTCTTTTTTCAGCAATTGAAATTTCTGGATACCATGTTTGTGTGGTGGGTTTTTTAGCAAGATCAAGTTGCATAACTCTTAAATCGATAAGATAAGGTCGTCCTTCTCTGGTTTCTCTGTTTGCATGTTTTAGTGACTCAATCAATTCCTCCGGAGTATTCGCCTGAGAAGCTTTGATATCAAAGCTATTAGCTAGACCAACAAAATCCACATTAGGGCTTCCTAAATAACAGCTAATATCTTTCCAAAGATCTCTAGTTTCTTGTTTTCTAATTAAAGGAGAATTGCGATAAATCCTGTTTCTCTCTCCATCATAACTCAAGTTATTAAAGACAATTATATTGACAGGGATATCATATCTTGAAGCAGACCATAGGGACTCAATTTGTCCAAATAACATTGCACCGTCACCAACTAAGCAAGTAACTTGACGGTTTGGTTCACCAATCTTAACTCCCAAAGAAGCTCCGATACCCCAGCCTAACGCAAAGCCTGTTGTGCCACCAATAAGTGATTTTCTATTGGGGCCTAAATCCATCCACTCAAAGGGAGTTCTAGTGTCTAATTCAGAAACTATGATAGCGTTTTTATCCAATTGTTTATCAATCTCATAAGCTGCTCTTTCCCATGAAATTGGACTTGAATTCCAGTGGCTTTTAGCATTTCTTTCTTTCCTGGCTTCAAATTTGGCATTAATTTCATTTGTTTCTGCTAATCGTTTTTCACGAATTTTATTGAGTTTGTCTTTCGTCACAAGGGATTTAACTGCTTCTTCTATAGCAATAACCGTTTCTTTCATACCAGCAACAATTGCAATATCTGTAGGGTAGGTGTTAGCAATATCATCAAATTCTATTCTGGCATGGATAACTTTTGCTTTTCTTGGTACTGGTGCAGTAAAGATTGTAGGATCTGGCATAGGAGCTCCAAGATTTAGAAAAACATCCGTTCCTGGAAGCCCCCTTGGAACACCCATGCCGTAAAAGCCAACAAAAGACTCATGTTTGAATGGAATGTCACCATACACACTATAGCCTTGAGTCATTTTTATACCTAAAAGGTCTGATAAATTAACAACATGTTCATTTGCATTAGCTCGAGTTACTTCATGGCCCACACAGATCATAGGTGACTTTGATTCAATTAAAGCTTTTGCAGTGGCTTCGATTAACTCTGCTTTTGGCTGAAGATCCATGGGAATCTTAAATTTACTTTGAGGATAAATAGTTTGCTTAATGTTAGCTTTGTTTAACAACGTACCAGGAAATCTTAAATATACAGGCCCACCAGGTGGTGTTTCTGAGAGCTTAATTGTTCTCCTTAACATTTCGCTAATCTGTGAAGGGTTATCAACTTGCCAGCGCCACTTAGTAAACTGGGTCATAGTTTCCAGCCAATCATCCATTTGTTGAAACCCATTTCTCCCAGCAAAGTTAGAACTGGAGCCATCTGATAAAACGGCAATTGATGATCGATCTTTCCAAGCATTGTATAAATTATTCATGGCACTAGGTATGGCCACACCTGGAAGAAAAAGTATTGAAGTCTTTCCTGTAACTAGCTCATATCCGTGTGCCATTGATGTCGCTTGCGATTCTGCTATCGAAGCAATGTACTGCATGTCATTATTCAATGTTAGTGCATCAAAGAATGGACTCATGCCAGTGGCACTAGTACCAAAAATATATTCTACATTTGCAGCTCTTAGTGATTCAGCTAGAATATCTGCTCCATTACCCACAATGTTTTTCCCCTCTCTAGGAATTACATCGCGAGCTTCAGCAACAGAAGTTATTAATGAGTTTACAGCAACTTGACTGAAGCCTATTGCTAAAAGCTTCTTAGAAAAATCTCTGCGAGAAATATCATGATCAAAGAATCGTTTAAAAAGCTCTTTCATTTATTGTTTGTGGTAGTTTCTCCCAATCCTCCCAAGAGATTACTCTTCCAGGGAAAGCAGGATTCTTAAATGGCCAATCATCTTTCAACCATACCTTAACGGTCTCGAATAATCTAGAATCTAAACCAGTACTTAGTTCGCTCTCCCTGACCCACATGAATACTTCAGTATCATATCCATTCTTACTTGTAGGATAAAAATAGACGCAACCAATGACTTTCTTTTCATCTAATGTGACCATCGTGTATGCAAAAGATGTTTTCCTTTGAAATTCTTTTTGATGCCAAGCCAAATCAATTAGATTTTGCTGTAAAGTTAGTCCCTCTGGCCAATCACTATCCGGCCAAACTTGACTGACATGATCAGCACTAGTCATCACTGCTTCATAATCTATTTCCACATCATCGATAGATAACATTCGCAATCTGTATTCATTAGTTACAACAGCCAATGGAACCTCAAAGTCATCTGGTACAAAGGGTACTTTAGACTGAGCTTTCACGTTAGATGTAATCAATAAAAATAAAAATATTGAGAGGTAAAATCTCTTCATTTATATCTTTAATATTTGTTTACCTTTATTTTCACCGGTAAAAAGACGATTGAGTGTTTTGGGACAATTTTCAATTCCTTCTTGAATGTCTTCTCGATGTTTGATTTTACCCTCCATCAACCATTTTGAAAGTTCTTGTATCGCTTCATCCATCCTATCAAAATAATCTAATACTAAGAAACCTTCCATTTTTGCCCGATTAACAATCAAACTACTCAGGTTCCTAGGACCAACTGGTAAATTTTCACCAGTATAATTTGAAATTGAACCACATATGATAATTCTAGCTTTTTGATTAATTTGATATAAGACCGCTTCAAGTAATGGACCACCAACATTATCAAAATAGATATCAATACCCGCACTTGCAAT
>Ga0208131_1000183_pt1 | contig 18745 bp, 33 predicted proteins | sample ETNtaG_14_FD_185781 | JGI IMG/M metagenome (GOLD analysis project Ga0208131, IMG submission 185781) | Marine microbial and viral communities from oxygen minimum zone, Eastern Pacific Ocean - ETNP201406SV73 (SPAdes) (version 2) | ecosystem: Environmental > Aquatic > Marine > Oceanic ...
ATAGTTCCTTGATTTTTGATTTTGAAGGTTCTAATGATGAAAATTTAGCGCGCTTTTATAAAAGTTTTGGAGCTGTAAATTATATGTATCAAAATTTAAAGATAAATCGTTTACCTTTGCCTCTGCGTTTTTTTAAGTAATTCGAATGATACAAGTATGGACCCCTGGTATGAAATAATAAGTGTTTTTCTAACGAGTGCAGTTAAGTTTTTTGCTGGCCCCTTACTTGCGAAATCATTCGGGTTTGGATATTTACAAACGATTTTTGTTACCTCGTTAGGGGGGTGTGTAGGCGTATTTGTGTTCTTTAATTTAGGGGCTCGAATTGTTCATTTTTTCCCAAATTTCTTTAAACCGATTAAGAAGAATAGAAAAGTCTTTACCAAAAAGAACAAATTCTTTGTCATGCTCATTCGTAATTATGGGTTATTTGGGATAGCCATATTTTCGCCCATTTTAATTTCTATTCCGGTAGGGTCGTTTTTAGCTGCGAGATTTTTCGAAAACGATAAAAAAACGGCAATGATCATCCTGTCAATGTCTGTTGTGCTTTGGTCGGTTAGCATTTCAACTTTTTTATTTTTGTTTTAAATGAGGAAAATTATCAGTTTCATATTGGTGGCTATTTCCATAAATCTCACAGCACAAGAAGTAGATGATCGGGGATATGTCGTTAGAGTTGGGCAGCGGGCGCCTCAATTTGAATTTCATTTATTAACCGGCGACACCATTACTAATGATGTTTTAAAAGGAAAGGTAGTTGTTCTTCAATTTACTGCTTCTTGGTGTGGTGTGTGTAGGAAAGAGATGCCTGCTTTGGAGTCCGAAGTATGGCAGCGATTTAAAGATAAAGACTTTTTGTTGATCGGCTTAGATCTTAAAGAAGAAGAATTTACGGCAAAGCAATTTGCAGAAAATATGGGAGTAACTTACCCTATGGCTTGCGATTTTGACGGAAAGTTATTTGAGCTTTTTGCCGGACCGAAACAAGGTGTAACCAGAAATATTGTTCTTAATAAAAATGGCGAAATTGTATTTCTGACCCGACTTTATGAGCGGGATGAGTTTGAGCAAATGATTTTGGTCATTGACGAAGAATTGAAGAAGTAAAAAGGCTACTCGCATTGCGAGGCGTCTTTTTATTCAACGATTTCGGGAATGCTGTCATCCGACAATTGAACATAAATATAGGCCAGTGCCAAAGAGATAACGGGAATCGCTACAAAGATTCCGATAATAAGAGCTATTAGCCCAACAATCGCGATGAAGCATGCAAGAAGCGTCCATAAAAATAATTTTATGGTATGCCCTTTAGTTGCATTCCAACTGGATTTTAATGCTGTGTCAAAACTTTCGTTTTTGTCCACGATGTACCCAGGCATTAATATTAATCTACAAGCGATGTGTATTCCGGGAGCAATGAATAGAATGATTCCTAAAATTACTAAAATCAGGTTAATTATACCTGCAACAATATAGTGTATGAATTGTCGAAAACTTATGGTGAATAAATCACTTAGTTGAACTTCTTCGCCTCTAATGTGGTTAATGGAAATTTTCCAAATTCCCATACCTAGATAAATGTTAAGAGTTATTGCAATAAAATTTAATATAGTGAATTTACTCGTCTCGAAATCTTCATTAGTCGCGTAATTTGCTAAATCCTGACTCTCTCCTATTGCTGTTAAAATAGTCGTGAGAATTGCTAAGCCAATAAATAACAACGCTTTTACCTTGAGTTTTCCCCAGGCAAAGTCAAACGTTTGGCTAATTGAAATTTGTTTTTGCCTCATAGTAGTATTTGATTATTTAGGTTTCTAAATTAGAAAAATTAAAGCAAACTGAAAAGCGACTCAATTTTTTTTGTTTTTTTTCACGAATTAATTTTAATATAATTTTTTCTTTTTTCAAGTTAAGGGTGAAGAATTTTTTATTTGGTCTTGTTATTATTAAAAATCTAGAGCATTAAATATGAAAATTAAAGATTATCATTTGAATATGTGTGTTATTTTTTATATTCGCCCTGAATATATATATATGTATTATTTATAAACTTAAATAGTTTACCCATGAAAACACAACTTTTATTAGCCTTTGTTTTTTCTGCTTTCACTGCTTTTGCTCAGATTGCAGAGTACAAGGTGGTTACTTCTGTTGAATCTATCGTACCCGGTGGTGTAGGAAGGTCTCGTGTTGTAGAAAACAATCAGGAAGTGGATTATAAAGAGTTTACTACGACACGCGTTGATGGTAAAGACCGGAATAGTAAAGACATAAAACGAAAAGGTCTTAAGATCGATAATTTAAACGAAACCAAATTATTGAATTTCTATAGTGTTGCCGGAATTAATTTTCAGAACATAGCTAGTAACGATGCGATTATATCAAGTAAATTGAATGATTTGTCTGCTGAGGGATGGGATTTAATTCATGTGGTTAGTGGTGTTGAAAGCGATTCAGGCGAAACAGACGGTAATGGTATTTTTATTACGCGCTACATATTTAAAAGAATTTTATAGCTACAACAACAATATCTGAATCTGATTAGGTCGTCTAAAAAGTAATTTTTAGGCGACTTTTTTGTAGCTGTATTCGTGCTTGTGTTTTTGTTTTTGAAGTTGTTTTTTTCTAAAAGGAATTGTCTTAATAAATAAAAGAGAAACCCTGTTTGTAAAACAGCTGAAAAGTTATACATTTGCAGTCCCTAAAAATTAGGGATTTGTATAGTAAACGAATTATAAACTAAAAAAGCAATATGCCTACTATTCAACAGTTGGTACGAAAAGGTCGTGAGAAATTTACGAAGAAAAGTAAATCGGCCGCATTAGATGCTTGTCCTCAAAGAAGAGGTGTTTGTACTCGTGTGTATACGACGACTCCAAAGAAACCTAACTCTGCCATGCGTAAAGTTGCAAGGGTAAGGTTAACCAACGGAAACGAAGTAAATGCATACATACCGGGTGAAGGGCACAACTTACAAGAGCACTCAATCGTATTGGTACGTGGAGGGAGAGTAAAAGATCTTCCGGGTGTACGTTACCATATCGTTCGTGGAGCTTTGGACACAGCTGGTGTTGATGGACGTACTCAAAGACGTTCTAAGTACGGAGCTAAAAAACCTAAAAAGTAATCAGAGTAATCTGAAGAAAAAGCAAAATGAGAAAAGCAAAAGCTAAAAAAAGAGTCTTGTTGCCAGACCCAAAGTTTAACGATACGCTCGTAACGCGTTTCGTAAATAACTTGATGTTGGATGGTAAGAAGAGTACTGCGTTTAGAATCTTTTATGATGCAATTGACATCATTGAGGAGAAGAGCGGAGACGAAGAGAATGCATTAGAGATTTTTAAGAAAGCATTGCAAAACGTTACACCACATGTAGAAGTACGTAGTAGAAGAGTGGGTGGAGCAACTTTCCAAATTCCAATGCAAATTCGTCCGGACAGGAAGTTGTCTTTAGGCATGAAGTGGCTAATTTCTTTTACGCGTAAGCGTAATGAAAAGACCATGGCGCTTAGATTGGCTAATGAAGTTATGGCAGCCTCTCGTGAAGAGGGAGCTTCTGTAAAGAAGAAAACCGATGTTCACCGCATGGCGGAAGCGAACAAAGCGTTCTCTCACTTTAGATTTTAATCATTAGAATTAAGAAAATGGCTAAAAGAGATCTAAGATTAACACGTAATATCGGTATCATGGCGCATATCGATGCTGGTAAAACTACCACAACAGAGCGTGTATTGTACTATACAGGTGTTTCTCACAAAATTGGTGAGGTTCACGATGGTGCAGCTACTATGGACTGGATGGAACAAGAGCAAGAGCGTGGTATTACCATTACCTCAGCTGCTACTACTTGTTTTTGGAATTACCGCGATAATGAGTACCAGATGAATATCATCGATACTCCAGGTCACGTTGACTTTACCGTTGAGGTAGAGCGTTCATTACGTGTTTTGGATGGTGCCGTTGCTTTATTTTGTGCCGTAGGTGGGGTTGAACCTCAGTCTGAAACGGTATGGCGTCAAGCTGATAAATACAATGTACCACGTATTGGTTTTGTTAATAAAATGGACCGTGCGGGTGCAGACTTCTTTAACGTGGTTGCTCAGGTGAAAGAACGTTTAGGTGCTATTCCGGTTCCTCTTCAAGTGCCTATTGGTGCAGAAGAGACTTTTCGTGGTGTAGTTGACCTTATTTCCAACAAGGCAATCACTTGGGAAAACGATGATCAGGGGATGACTTACAATGAAATCCCAATTCCTGAGGATTTAGTTGATGTGGTTGCTGAGTGGAGAGAGAAATTAATTGAGTCTGTTGCCGAATATGACGACAACTTGATGGAGAAATTCTTTGATGATCCTGATACGATTACAGAAGCTGAGATAGAAGCGGCCATTAAAGCGGCTGTTCATGACATGAAAATTACTCCTATGTTCTGTGGTTCTGCCTTTAAGAATAAAGGAGTTCAAGCAGTACTAGACGCTGTGATGGAGTTTTTACCATCTCCTATGGATATTGATTCTATTATTGGTACAAATCCTGATACTGAAGCTGAAGAAGAACGCAAGCCCGATGTTACTGAGCCTTTCGCTGCATTAGCATTTAAAATTGCGACTGACCCGTTTGTAGGTCGTCTTTGTTTCTTTAGAGTTTATTCTGGTAATCTGGATGCAGGTTCTTATATATGGAACTCAAGAACAGGTAAGAAAGAGCGTATCTCTCGTATCTTCCAAATGCATTCAAACAAGCAAAATGCAATTCCTAACATAGGTGCTGGTGATATTGGTGCAGGTGTAGGATTTAAAGACATCCGAACAGGGGATACCCTTTACGCGGAAAAGAATCCGATCGTTCTTGAGTCGATGTCTTTCCCCGAGCCGGTAATCGGTATCGCTGTTGAGCCTAAAACGAAGGCCGATATGGATAAGATGGGACTTGCTCTTGGTAAACTTTCCGAGGAAGATCCAACGTTCCGTGTAGCTACGAACGAGGAAACAGGTCAAACTGTAATTTCCGGAATGGGTGAGCTTCACTTAGATATTCTTGTCGACCGTATGAAGCGTGAGTTTAATGTTGAATGTAACCAGGGTGCCCCTCAAGTACAATATAAAGAGGCTATCCGCGCTACAGTTGATCACAGAGAAATTTATAAGAAACAATCCGGTGGTAAAGGTAAATTTGCCGATATCCAGTTTACTATTGAACCTGTTGTTGCGGTAGAAGGTGAAGAAGTGAAAGAAGGATTGGAATTCGTTGATAAGATTAAAGGTGGTTCAATTCCCAGAGAATTTATCCCTTCTGTACAAAAAGGTTTCGAGCAAGCTATGGTTAACGGTCCTTTGGCCGGTTACCCAATGGATAGTTTGAAAGTAACTCTTTTCGACGGTTCGTTCCACGCAGTCGATTCAGATGCATTATCATTTGAACTTGCTGCGAAGATAGGATACAAAGGTGCTTGTAAGAAAGCAACTCCTACTTTATTAGAGCCTATCATGAAGCTTGAGGTGGTTACACCGGAAGTAAATATGGGTGATGTAGTAGCCGACTTGAATCGTAGAAGAGGTCAGGTTGCAGGTATGGATTCACGTAACGGCGCACAAGTTATTAAAGCGAATGTGCCACTTTCTGAAATGTTTGGTTATGTAACTACATTACGTACGGTAACATCGGGTAGAGCGACTTCAACGATGGAGTTCTCGCATTACGATGACTGTCCGAAGAATATAGCAGAAGAAGTGATTTCTAAAGTTAACGGTAACTCTTAATTCGGATACAATGAGTCAAAAGATTAGAATCAAACTAAAGTCTTACGACCACAACTTAGTAGACAAGTCTGCTGAGAAAATCGTGAAAACTGTTAAGACTACAGGTGCTGTTGTAAATGGACCTATTCCATTGCCAACACATAAAAGAATATATACAGTTCTTCGTTCACCTCACGTGAACAAGAAAGCGCGTGAGCAGTTCGAGTTGAGCTCTTACAAGCGTTTACTAGACATCTATAACTCTTCATCAAAAACAGTTGATGCTTTGATGAGATTGGAGTTACCAAGTGGTGTTGAAGTAGAGATTAAGGTTTAATTAGTTATCCATTAAATAAACAAAAATGCCAGGTTTAATTGGAAAAAAAGTAGGAATGACTAGTATCTTTAACGATCAGGGGAAAAACATCCCTTGTACCGTTTTAGAAGTTGGTCCTTGTGTAGTAACACAGGTTAGAACCCTCGACACAGATGGTTACGAGGCTATTCAGCTGGGTTATGGCGAAAAGAAAGCAAAGAATGCCGGTAAAGCACTTACAGGTCATTTTGCTAAAGCTAAAACGACACCTAAAGTAAAAGTTCAGGAATTCGATGGTTTCGATACTGAATTAAGCTTAGGGGATGTGGTTGATGTAGAGCTTTTCGTCGAAGGTGAATATGTTGATGTAACTGGTGTTTCAAAGGGTAAAGGTTTTCAAGGGGTTGTTAAACGTCACGGCTTCCGTGGTGTAGGTGATGCTACACACGGTCAGCACAATCGTTTACGTGCTCCGGGTTCTATTGGTGCGGCTTCGTACCCTGCACGTGTATTCAAAGGAATGCGCATGGCAGGTCGTATGGGTGGTGATCAGGTAACTGTTCCCAACCTAGAGGTCTTAAAAGTGATCAAGGATAAAAACCTATTAGTTGTTAAGGGTTCTGTACCAGGACCGAAAAACTCACTCTTAACGATCGAGAAATAATGGAAGCAGTAGTATTAGACATTAAGGGTAAAGATACAGGTAGAAAAGTATCTTTAAACGATGAGATCTACGGGATCGAACCCAACGATCACGCTGTTTATTTAGATGTCAAGCAATACCTGGCTAATCAACGTCAGGGTACGCATAAATCTAAAGAGAGAGCAGAGATCACAGGTAGTACAAGAAAGATCAAGAAACAAAAAGGTACGGGTACAGCACGTGCAGGTAGTATTAAGTCTCCTGTATTTCGTGGTGGTGGTCGCGCTTTTGGACCTCGTCCAAGAAACTATTCTTTCAAATTGAATAAAAAGTTAAAGACTTTAGCTCGTAAATCTGCTTTTACAATTAAAGCAAAAGAGGAAGCTATCGTTGTTTTAGAAAATTTCACCTTTGAAACTCCTAAAACATCTTCGTATTCAAAAATGATTGGAGACCTTGGTCTTAACGGTAGAAAAACGTTGTTGGTGCTTGCGGATTCAAATAAAAATGTATATTTGTCGTCGCGAAATTTACAACGTACCCAAGTTGTAAACGCCTCAGAATTAAGTACTTACAAGATTCTTAATTCAGGGACAGTTTTATTGACTGAGGGTGCTGTAGAGAAAATTGAGAACATTTTAAGCTAAACAGACGATGAACATTCTTATAAAACCGGTAATTACCGAGAAGATGACAGACGAAAGCGAAAAGTATAATCGTTTTGGTTTTATCGTTGATCGAAGAGCTAACAAGCTTGAAATCAAGGATGCTGTAGAGAAAATGTATGGTGTTTCTGTTGAGAAAGTAAGAACAATGATCTACCCAGGTAAAGCAAAATCTCGTAACACGAAAGGTGGCGTTATTAGCGGTAGAACAAATTCTTACAAAAAAGCTATTGTTGATATAGCTGATGGAGAAAGTATTGATTTTTATAGCAATATTTAATTAAGTTATGGCAGTTAGAAAATTAAGACCAACAACACCAGGTCAAAGACACAAGGTGGTCAATACCTTTGATGGTATTACGACAGCTACACCTGAGAAGTCTTTGCTTGCACCGATGAAGCGTTCCGGAGGTAGGAATAATTCCGGGCGTATGACGATGCGTTACATCGGTGGTGGTCACAAGAAGCGTTACCGTATCGTAGACTTCAAAAGAGAGAAGTTTGGTATGGAAGCTACAGTGGCTACAATAGAATACGATCCAAACCGTACGGCTCGTATTGCCTTGGTAGTTTACGCAGATGGTGAAAAACGGTATATCATTGCTCCGAATGGTCTAAACGTTGGGGACAAAATTGTGTCTGGTAAAGGTGCAGCTCCTGAAGTAGGTAATTCACTTTTCTTAAGTGATATCCCTTTAGGTACAATTGTTCACAACATTGAACTTCGTCCGGGACAAGGTGCCGTAATGGCTCGTAGCGCAGGTGCATATGCACAATTAGTCGCAAGAGAGGGTAAGTACGCAATTCTTAGACTTCCTTCAGGGGAAACGAGAATGGTGTTAATTACTTGTTTAGCAACGATAGGTGTTGTTACTAATAGTGAGAAAGGCCTTGAAAGATCAGGTAAAGCAGGTCGTTCTAGATGGCTTGGACGTCGTCCAAGAACTAGAGGAGTTGCTATGAACCCGGTTGATCACCCGATGGGTGGTGGTGAAGGTAAATCTTCTGGTGGACACCCACGTTCTAGAAATGGTATCCCGGCGAAGGGTTATAAAACTCGCGCTAAGAAGAAGGCTACCAATAAGTATATTGTTGAACGAAGAAAGAAATAAAAAGTTATGGCGCGTTCACTAAAAAAAGGACCTTACGTACACTTTAAGCTAGAGAAAAAAGTTCTGGCAAATGCTGAGGCAAGCAAAAAATCGGTAATCAAAACTTGGTCTAGAGCCTCGATGATTACGCCTGATTTTGTTGGTCAAACAATAGCTGTACACAATGGTCGTCAGTTCATACCTGTTTTTGTTACTGAAAACATGGTAGGTCATAAGTTGGGCGAATTTGCCCTTACCCGTACCTATAGAGGTCATGGTGGTAAAAAAGATAAAGGTAAAAGATAACAGTATTAAGCCTTAATCATGGGAAAAAGAAAACATAATACGGCACTAGCGTTGAAAGAAGCGCGTTCAAACGTGGCTTTTGCAAAGCTGAACAATTGCCCTACTTCCCCGAGAAAAATGCGTCTTGTGGCTGATTTGGTACGTGGAGTTGAGGTAAACAAAGCTCTTCAAATTTTGAAGTTTAACACGAAAGAGGCTTCTGCTCGTTTAGAGACACTTCTTCTTTCTGCCCTTGCCAATTGGCAGGCAAAGAATGAAGATGCTCGTATGGAAGACAGTGGTTTGTTCGTAAAAGAAATTCAAGTCGACAGTGCTCGAGTATTGAAACGTTTACGTCCGGCTCCTCAGGGTAGAGCTCACAGAATTAGAAAGCGTTCAAATCACGTTACAATCGTGGTGGGAAGTAAATCAGAAAAAGAATAAGCTGATATGGGACAAAAGACTAATCCAATAGGGAATCGTTTGGGAATCATCAGAGGATGGGATTCGGCATGGTATGGCGGAAAAGACTTCGGTGATAAATTAGCAGAAGACAGCAAAATACGTAAGTATATTGATGCTCGTTTAGCTAAAGCAAGCGTTTCTAAAGTGATCATCGAGCGTACCCTAAAGCTCGTTACTATTACTATTTGTACTGCAAGACCTGGTATTATTATCGGGAAAGGTGGTTCGGAAGTAGATCGATTAAAAGAAGAGTTAAAGAAATTAACTCAGAAAGATGTTCAGGTGAACATCTTTGAAATCAAAAGACCAGAAGTTGATGCCAAACTAGTAGGTCAATCCATTGCTCGTCAGATTGAAGGTCGTATCTCTTACCGTCGTGCGGTAAAGATGGCGATTGCTTCTGCTATGCGTATGGGTGCTGAAGGTATTAAGATTCAAGTTTCAGGTCGTTTGAATGGTGCTGAAATGGCACGTTCAGAAATGTTTAAAGATGGTAGAACACCATTACATACTTTCCGTGCGGACATAGACTACGCTCTTGTAGAATCTCATACTACCTATGGTGTTTTAGGTGTAAAAGTATGGATCTGTAAAGGTGAGTTATATGGTAAACGTGACTTAACGCCTATCGAAACTTTATCGAAAGGTCCTAAAAAGTCAGGTCGTGGTGCCAGAGGTGGTTCACAACGTAGAAAAAGAAAGTAGTAATAAGCTCTACTAAAACGTAAGAAAGATGTTACAACCAAAAAGAACGAAGTTCCGTAAAATGCAAAAGGGTCGCATGAAGGGTAATGCCGGACGTGGTAACCAAATTGCTTTTGGATCTTTCGCTATTAAAGCTTTGGAAGAATGTTGGATCACATCTCGTCAGATTGAAGCTTCACGTATCGCTGCAACGCGTTATATGAAGCGTGAAGGACAAATGTGGATTCGTATTTTCCCAGACAAACCTATTACTAAGAAACCTGCGGAAGTACGTATGGGTAAAGGTAAAGGTGCTCCAGAATACTGGGCAGCTGTTGTTAGACCGGGTCGCATCATGTTCGAGTTGGACGGTGTGTCTTTGGAAGTTGCAAAAGAAGCCCTTCGTTTGGCAGCACAAAAGTTGCCTATAACAACTAAATTCGTAATCCGTAGAGATTACGTTGAAGCTTAATCGATAAAATTATTATTAGCGATGAAACAAGCTGTAATTATAGAAATGTCAACTGAGGAGTTGATAGGAAAGCTCACCGAGGAAAGAGCTACATTGGCTAAATTAAATTTAGCACATGCAGTATCTCCAATAGAGAATCCTGTTCAAATCCGTGAAACAAAGAAAACAGTTGCGCGTATTCTAACAGAAGTTAGAAGAAGAGAACTAGAAGCATAAAAACAACGATGGAAACTAGAAATCTTAGAAAAGAACGTGTTGGTGTTGTGAAGAGCAACAAAATGGACAAATCTGTTACCGTGTCTATTGAACGTAAAGAAAGACACGCGATGTATGGGAAGTTCGTAAAGAAATCTTCTACGTTTGTTGCTCATGATGACAAGAATGATTGTAATATCGGTGATACCGTACGCATCATAGAAACTCGTCCATTGAGTAAGACAAAGAATTGGAGAGTAGTAGAAATCCTAGAAAGAGCAAAGTAAAATGGTACAACAGGAAAGTCGATTAAAAGTAGCCGACAATACCGGAGCCAAAGAAGTACTTTGTATTCGCGTATTAGGTGGTACTCGCAGAAGATATGCCTCACTAGGAGACAAGATCGTCGTTACTATTAAATCTGCTATTCCAGCAGGTACAGTAAAGAAAGGTCAGGTATCTACTGCTGTGGTAGTTCGTACAAAGAAAGAAGTACGTCGTCAGGATGGATCGTATATCCGTTTCGATGATAACGCTTGTGTTTTGTTGAGCACTACAGGAGAAATGAGAGGTACACGTGTTTTTGGGCCGGTGGCTCGTGAATTACGTGACAAGCAGTACATGAAAATAGTTTCACTAGCACCAGAGGTGTTATAAAAACGATTTAGGATGTCGAAATTACACATTAAAAAAGGAGACACAGTAAAAGTACTTTCTGGTACCGATAATGGGAAAACCGGAAAAATAACTTCTGTAGATCTTGAAAAAGGAAGAGCCTTCGTAGAAGGTATTAACATGGTATCGAAACACACAAAGCCTAGCGCTGCGAATCCTCAAGGAGGAATCATTAAGAGTGAAGCTTCTGTTCATGTTTCTAACCTTATGGTTGTTGATTCGAAAGGTCAGGCGAGCCGTACAGGAAGAAAATTGAATGAAGATGGCAAGTTGGTGAGATACTCTAAAAAAACAGGGGAGGTTATATAATGTCGTACACTCCAAGACTACAAGAGAAATATCGCAACGAGATTGTTGCGGCTCTCACGGAGCGCATGGGTTACAAAAACATCATGCAAGTGCCTAAGTTAGAGAAAATCTGTCTTAATCAAGGTGTTGGTGAAGCAACAGCAGATAAGAAATTAGTTGATGTTGCTATAGATGAAATGACTCGTATTACAGGTCAAAAATCTGTTGCCACCCTATCTAAGAAAGATATCTCGAACTTTAAATTAAGAAAAGCTATGCCGGTTGGTGTACGTGTTACATTGCGTGGAGCGCATATGTACGAATTCTTAGATCGTTTAGTTTCAACAGCTTTACCGGCAGTACGTGACTTTCACGGAATCAATCCTAAAGGATTTGATGGTAGAGGAAACTACAATTTGGGTATCAAAGAGCAAATCATATTCCCGGAGATCTTTATTGATCAGGTGAATAAGATTACCGGTATGGATATTACTATGGTAACATCTGCTAATACCGATAAGGAAGCTTATGAGTTGTTAAAGGAATTTGGTTTACCATTTAAAAAATAAGTAGGATGGCAAAAGAATCAATGAAAGCCAGAGAGCTTAAGAGACAAAAACTGGTAGAAAAATACGCTGAAAAGCGCGCCGCTTTAAAAGCAGCAGGCGATTATGAAGGTTTGCAAAAACTTCCTAAAAATGCATCTCCTGTACGTTTACACAATCGTTGTAAATTAACGGGTAGACCTAAAGGTTACATGCGTCAGTTTGGTGTCTCTCGTGTTACATTTCGTGAGATGGCAAACTTCGGATTGATCCCAGGTGTTAAAAAAGCGAGTTGGTAAACTGATAAAAGTTACAAATTATGTATACAGATCCAATAGCAGATTACTTAACGCGTCTTCGTAACGCCATCATGGCGAATCACAGAGTCGTTGAAGTGCCTGCGTCAAATCTAAAAAAAGAGATAACAAAGATCTTAAAAGATCAGGGTTATATCTTGAACTTTAAGTTCGAAAACAACAATGCACAGGGTAGCATTAAGATTGCTTTGAAATACAATGCAATTACGAAAATGCCCGCGATCACTTCTTTAAAAAGAGCTTCTAAGCCTGGTCTACGTAAGTATTCTTCTTCGTCATCGATGCCAAGAGTATTAAACGGTTTGGGTGTAGCTATCGTTTCAACTTCTAGAGGAGTGATGACGGATAAAGAAGCACGCACATTAAACGTGGGTGGTGAAGTGTTATGTTACGTTTATTAATCAACGGAAAACGTTAAGAAATGTCAAGAATAGGTAAACAACCGGTCATAATTCCTGAAGGAATTACCGTTGCAGTATCTTCATCAAATGAAGTTACTGTTAAAGGTAAGCTTGGGGAACTATCTCTGCAGGTTACAGAACCAATCGCCGTAAGAGTCGAGGAATCTGTTGTTACTCTTGAAAGACCAAACGATCAAAAAGAATCAAGAGCTAAGCATGGTTTATACCGTGCATTGATTTACAACATGATCGAAGGAGTTTTAAAAGGGTACACAAAAGAGCTTGAACTTGTAGGTGTAGGTTACCGTGCAGCAAACAGAGGTCAACAACTTGAGCTTAGTTTAGGTTTCTCTCACAATATTGTGATCGAAATTTGTCCTGAGGTTAAAGTAGAGGCAATTTCAGAAAAGGGTAAAAACCCTATCGTGAAATTGACGTCACATGATAAGCAACTTATCGGAATGGTAGCGGCAAAAATCCGCTCTATGAGAAAACCTGAGCCATACAAAGGAAAAGGTATTAAGTTCGTAGGTGAACAAATTAGAAGAAAAGCAGGTAAAACTGCAGGCTAAAAATAGAAGCTATGGCATTGTCAAAAGAATATAGAAGAAAGCGTATCAAAATGCGTGTTCGTAAGAACATCGATGGTACGGCTACGACTCCAAGACTTTCAGTTTTTAGAAGTAATAAATCGATTTACGCGCAGTTAATCGATGATTTAGCAGGAACAACCTTGTTATCTGCTGCTTCTACTGATAAAACTGTAAAAGCTGAGGGGACGAAAAGCGAACAAGCCAACGTTGTTGGTAAGGCCCTTGCTGAAAAAGCTGTTGCTGCAGGAATCACAGAATGTGTTTTTGATAGAAATGGTTATTTATACCACGGAAGAATTAAATCTTTAGCTGATGGTGCTAGAGAAGGTGGACTTAAATTCTAAGAAATTATGGCAAGTAAGTACTATAACATGGAAAAAGTTAAGCCTGCTGGCTTAGAGCTTAAAGAGCGTTTAGTAGGTATCCAACGTGTTACTAAAGTAACTAAAGGTGGTAGAACATTTAGTTTTTCTGCAATTATGGTTGTTGGTAACGAAGAGGGTGTCGTAGGGCACGGAATGGGTAAAGCCCAGGAAGTTGTTTCTGCAATTACTAAGGCTACTGAAGATGCGAAGAAAAACTTATACCGAATTCCCGTAGTGAATGCAACGATTCCTCACGAGCAAAATGGTAAATTTGGTGGATCGCGAATCTTTATGCGTCCTGCATCTCACGGTACAGGAGTTATCGCCGGTGGTGCGATGCGTGCAGTAATTGAATCTGTAGGTATTCACGATATCCTGGCAAAATCTAAAGGTTCATCGAACCCTCATAATGTAGTAAAAGCAACTATGGATGCTTTATTACAATTAAGAGATGCACGTTCAGTAGCAACTCAAAGAGGAATCTCTATGAGCAAGGTCTTTAACGGTAAATAAGTAGAGAGATGGCCAAAATTAGAATTAAACAAGTTCGTAGTAAGATCGATAGACCGGAGCGTCAAAAGAGAACTTTAGCGGCATTAGGTCTTAAAAAGATCAATCAGGTTGTTGAGCATGAAGGTACCCCACAAATTTTGGGTATGGTAAATGCAATCAAGCACCTGATAGAAGTAGAAGAAGTTAAGTAAGAACTATTAAAGGAATCGTAAGATGAATTTAAGTAACTTGAAACCGGCAACAGGTTCGGTGAAAAATAAAAAGCGTATTGCGCGTGGTCAGGGTTCTGGTTACGGTGGTACTGCTACTCGTGGACACAATGGACAGAAGTCACGTTCTGGTTATTCCAGAAAGATTGGTTTTGAAGGTGGTCAAATGCCTTTGCAACGTCGTGTTCCTAAGTTTGGGTTTAAGAATATTAACCGTGTAGAATACAAGGGAATAAATCTTGATACGATCCAGGCGTTGGTTGACACGAAGAAAATTAAGGATGAAGTAACTTTGGAAGTTTTAATCGCCAATGGTTTGGCACGGAAAAACGTCTTGGTGAAAATTTTGGGTAGAGGTGCTTTGACAGCTAAGTTGAACATTACAGCTCATAAATTTACAGCTACTGCACAAGCAGCTATTGAAGCTGCTGGTGGAACGGCTATAACCCTTTAATAAGGCCTCATACTTATGAAGAATTTGATCGAGACACTTAAGAATATCTGGAAGATAGAAGAACTAAGAAATAGAATCCTCACAACTTTGGGGTTTCTACTTATATATCGTTTAGGTTCGTTTGTAGCACTCCCGGGTATTGACCCACAACAGTTAGATGCTTTGCAAAATCAAACATCTGATGGTTTACTAGGATTATTGAATATGTTTACCGGTGGTGCATTTTCACAAGCCTCTATTATGGCTTTGGGTATCATGCCGTACATTTCAGCATCTATTGTTATTCAGTTAATGACGATGGCTGTTCCTTATTTGCAGAAATTGCAAAAAGATGGCGAGAGTGGGAGAACGAAAATCAGCCAGATTACACGTTACTTAACTGTGTTGATCACTTGCTTCCAGGCTCCGGGGTATATTGCTAACCTTAAAGCTACTTTACCGGCTGAGGCCTTCTTGTTGTCAAGTGGTTCTTTCTGGTTCTCTAGTATTGTAATTTTAGTTACCGGTACCATGTTTGCGATGTGGTTGGGTGAGAAGATTACCGATAGAGGTATTGGTAATGGTATCTCACTATTAATTATGGTGGGTATTATTGCGAGTCTTCCGCAAGCATTCTTGTTTGAGGTAGGTAGAGCTAATCCATTGATTATTTTAGTTGAATTGTTAATTCTGTTAGTTGTAATTCTTGCTTCTGTACTTTTAGTTCAGGGGGTACGTCGAATTCCAATTCAATATGCAAAACGAGGTGCTTCAGCGCAAATTGCAGCTGCTCGACAGTACTTACCTCTTAAGGTAAATGCTTCGGGTGTAATGCCAATTATCTTTGCTCAGGCAATCATGTTTATACCAATTACTTTTGCCGGATTATCTGAGTCTGAAAGTGTCCAAAATTTTGTGGCTATTTTCTCTGATTTTTCGGGATTTTGGTATAATTTTGTGTTTGCACTTTTAATCATACTATTCACCTATTTTTATACGGCTATTACGGTTAATACAAACCAGATGGCTGATGACTTGAAGCGTAATGGTGGATTTGTTCCGGGTGTTAAACCGGGAAAAGATACCGCTGGCTTTTTAGATGGTGTGATGTCGAGAATTGTGTTGCCTGGATCGGTGTTTTTAGCATTCATTGCTATTTTACCGGCATTTGCTATGAACGCAGGTGTAAACCAGTCTTTCGCACAGTTCTTTGGAGGTACTTCTTTATTGATTATGGTAGGTGTTGTTTTAGATACACTACAACAAATAGAGGGATACTTGTTAAATCGTCATTATGATGGTTTAATGAAATCAGGTCGACTGAGTGGTAGATCAGGAATGTAAGATTAACTCTTATGATCTATTACAAGACTGAAGAAGAAATAGAGTTAATCAAAGAAAGTTCTTTACTTGTTGCAAAAACGCACGCTGAAGTGGCGAAACTTATTCAACCGGGTGTTACGACGCTTGAGTTAGATAAGGTTGCTGAGGAGTTTATAAGAGACCATGGTGGTATTCCAGGTTTTAAAGGGTATAGTGGATTTCCAAATACTTTATGTGTTTCACCTGATGAACAGGTGGTTCATGGAATTCCAAATACGACACCCCTAGAATCGGGTACCATTTTATCTTTAGACTGTGGTGTTAAGAAAAACGGATTCTTTGGGGATTCGGCCTTTACTTACGAAGTAGGGGAAGTTGCCCGGGATGTGAAAGATTTGTTAAAAGTAACTCGTGAGTCACTTTATAAAGGAATCGAAGCAGCCGTAGCCGGAAATCGTATTGGCGATATCGGTTATGCCGTCCAAAACCACGCAGAAAGAAATGGATACACTGTAGTAAGAGAATTGGTTGGTCATGGTGTAGGTGCAAACCTTCACGAAAGTCCGGAAGTTCCTAATTACGGAAAAAGAGGTAGAGGCGTGAAATTACAAGAGGGATTGGTGATCGCTATTGAGCCCATGATCAATATGGGGGTAAAAGAGATTATTCAATTAAATGATGGTTGGACGATTAAAACGGCCGACTTGAAACCTTCAGCACATTTCGAGCATACAGTTGTTGTTCGGAAAGGTAAAGCAGAGATATTGTCGTCATTCGACTTTATCGACGAAGTATTAAAAAATAAAAACTAGTGTATGGCTAAACAGGCATCTATAGAGCAAGACGGAGTGATTACAGAATCGCTTTCAAATGCAATGTTTCGGGTAGAATTAGAAAACGGGCACGTTTTAACGGCTCATATCTCGGGAAAGATGCGTATGCACTATATTAAGTTGTTACCCGGAGACAAGGTTAGATTAGCTATGTCTCCTTACGATTTAACAAAGGGACGAATTACTTACAGATACTAAATAAGTCAAAAGATGAAAGTAAGAGCATCAATCAAGAAAAGAAGTGTTGACTGCCAAATTGTACGCAGAAAAGGGCGTCTTTACGTAATTAACAAGAAGAACCCTAAATTTAAACAAAGACAGGGTTAGACCTGATCAAAAAAAAATTCTATGGCAAGAATTGCAGGGGTAGATTTACCTACAAATAAAAGAGGAGAAATCGGGTTAACTTATATCTTTGGTATAGGCAGAACTCGTGCACAGAAAATCCTTACTAAGGCCGGTGTTGATCTAAACACAAAGGTTCAGGATTGGAATGATGACGAATTGAGTCAAATTCGTACCATCATATCAGACTACACTATCGAAGGTGAGTTAAGATCTGAAGTTCAATTAAACATCAAGCGATTGATGGATATTGGATGTAACAGAGGGCAGCGTCATCGTTCGGGATTACCGTTAAGAGGTCAAAGAACCAAAAACAACTCCCGTACGAGAAAAGGTAGAAGAAAAACTGTTGCTAACAAAAAGAAAGCAACTAAATAGTAGGTAGCTATGGCTAAGACAAACAAAAAGAGAAACGTAAAGGTTGAGGCTGTCGGACAGGCTCATATCCATGCGTCTTTCAACAACATCATTATCTCTCTTACCAATAATGCAGGCCAGGTAATTTCATGGTCATCTGCGGGTAAGCAAGGATTTAGAGGTTCTAAGAAGAATACTCCGTATGCTGCTCAAACAGCTGCTGAAGATTGCGCAAAAGTTGCTCACGAAGCAGGTTTGAGAAAAGTTAAAGTTTATGTGAAGGGACCAGGTAATGGTCGTGAATCTGCAATCCGTACTTTACACAATAACGGAATTCAGGTATCTGAAATTGTAGATGTTACTCCACAACCACACAATGGTTGTAGACCACCTAAACGTAGAAGAGTTTAATCCCTTTAAAATCTAAGACATGGCAAGATATACAGGTCCAAAAACCAAAATTGCTCGTAGATTCGGTGAGGCAATCTTCGGTGCTGACAAATCTTTGGAGAAAAAAAATTATGCTCCAGGTCAACACGGAAACTCACGTAGAAGATCTAAGAAGTCAGAGTACTCCGTACAACTTCTGGAAAAGCAAAAAGCAAAATATACTTACGGAATACTTGAAAAGCAATTCCGTAATTTATACAAAAATGCATCTTCTAAAACAGGTGTAACGGGTGAAATACTATTGCAATTGTGCGAAAGAAGATTAGATAATGCTGTTTACAGAATGGGTATTTCGCCTACTCGTAGTGGAGCACGTCAGTTGGTTTCTCACCGTCATATTACAGTAAATGGTGGTGTTGTAAATATACCTTCATATTCTTTACGTCCGGGTGATGTAATTGAAGTACGTGAGAAATCTAAGGCTCTTGAAGCGATTACAGACTCTGTAAAAGCAAATTCAAGCGTTTATGAGTGGTTGGAATTCAGTTCTGACTCGTTAAAAGGTACTTTTGTTGCAGTTCCTGAACGTTCACAAATTCCT
>Ga0208131_1000191_pt1 | contig 18344 bp, 16 predicted proteins | sample ETNtaG_14_FD_185781 | JGI IMG/M metagenome (GOLD analysis project Ga0208131, IMG submission 185781) | Marine microbial and viral communities from oxygen minimum zone, Eastern Pacific Ocean - ETNP201406SV73 (SPAdes) (version 2) | ecosystem: Environmental > Aquatic > Marine > Oceanic ...
GAAGCAGAACCTTTTTTATATGACTCACCTAATTCCGAATATTCTGCTTTCTTTGCATGCCACCACGTCTCAGAGAAGCCGAGGGCATCACAAATCTGTTTCTGGCTCAAACCTCTCGCAGCGTGGTGCTCAATCTGCTCTAGGAGGTCCTGATTGATCTTTCGTGGCTTTGGTCCGCGTTTCATTTAAATTGCCAGTGTGATAATGCAAATGTTTTCAGTTATTTTAGTTAATTTCGAATACATTACTGTCAAGTGAGTACTTGACTGTCCATACATTTCTAGATCAACGCTTGATAGGTCAAAACTTGAAAGTCTCCTTCTGGTTTTTCAAATTGCATCATGGATTGAGACATTAGTATACCAACAATTTCTTCTTGAGGATCAACCCAATAATAGGTTTTAGCAGCGCCGCCCCACCCAAACTCGCCTGCTGAGCCTGGCTTTTCGGATTCAGCTACGTTCATCAGTACTCTGGAACCCAAACCAAAACCATAACCATAGTCAGGAGGTTCGGCAATAACGTAAGGGAGTAAACCGGCCGGCAGATAGTTCATATGCATCAGCTGAACTGTTTTTCTAGCTAATATTCGCACGCCAGCCAGTTCTCCCTGATTGAGTAGCATTTGTGCAAAGCGCATATAATCCCAAGTAGTTGAGAATAACCCATGTCCGCCTCTGGCAAAACCGGCTGAATTTAACGCAGGATATGTTTCTGAAACATCGATCCGTTCATTGAACCCATTGCTCCAGGCTTTGACTAACTTGCTCATATTCATATCAGTGGCACACAAATCCGGGAGACCATACATCGTCGCGATACGATGCTGCTCCTCATGCGGCACGGAAAAACCCGTGTCAACCATGCCCAAAGGAACAAATATGTTATCTTTCAAGAATTGATTGAGCGCTTGGCCTGAAATAATTTCAATTAGTCTAGCCGCCACATCAATCCCAAGACTATAATGCCACCTGGTACCTGGTTGAAAGGCAAGTGGCAGCCGCGTTAACTCGTGTACCAATTCTTCCAAAGTCCGATCAGAGTTATTTAAAAGTCCAGCTTGACGATATAATTCACCCACAGGCGAATCTTCTAAAAAATCGTATGTCAAACCCGATGTGTGAGTCAATAAACTTCGTATCGTAAGTGGACATGCTAAATCAACTTCTTTTGATTCACCCGTTTCATTACATTCAAGAACTTTTAAATCGGCAAAGGCTGGAATAAACTTGGCAACAGGATCAGCAAGAAGAAATCTACCTTGCTCATACAAGGTCATTAAGGCTACACAGACGATGGGTTTAGTCATCGAATAAATCCGAAATATTGTATTATCAGACATAGACTTTTTCGACTCTTTATCCATCTGGCCGACTTGCTCGAAATGCACCAATTTCCCCTTACGAGCGATCATTGTGCTCAGGCCGGAGATCTTATTTTGTTCTACATAGCCCTGCATGATTGGTCGGATGCGTTCCAAACGTTTCGAACTCATACCAACTTCTTCAGGTGCGATGATTTCTTGCTTCACAATATAATCTCCTTGTAATTCACTTTAAACACACTGACTGAAAAAACGATTTGAGGCTCTTAAGAAAAGACATTCACATTATCTAATTTGGTACTGTAACCCACAACATCTGTGGCTAGAATTACTGCAATTTTTCTTCTAGGACTGGACTCTGCCATAATAATATTTATCAGAGAAAGGATCTAAAAAGTAAAAAAACTTGCCCTCTCGATGTAATACAAAATGTCTAGTTTTTAATTGGTAATATATGTCAACCCAATATATACCATCAATCGGTATGTTTTACAAGAGATGTGAATTTTACGGAGGGTGTCCGACTGTGAAGAATTAGGGGGAGGTAACTCACTGGTGATTCTCCAAGGTTAAATAGTTTAAGTGGGGGTGACAAGAAATGCCAGGGAACTGTGGTCCCATGGCATCCCACCCACCCACGCTCGACTTTTAAAGGAGGTACGGATATCAACCTAGAAAAAATTAGCATAATTCTTACAAAGTGATATATACTCTGGTAATAGGAATACCTCGAGCAATCAAGCTTCTTCAGAATCTGTTCACCACTGAGCATCATTGAAGGGACTTGGGGTGCACTATAAAATTCACGATGAAATGGCGAACATTTCCCAGCGAATCAGCCTGCGTACGATAGAGCAAATGGAAATAACAAATGAATGCGGTTGTGCAGATTTGCATGCGACTCGTCCAGGAAAGTATACCCAGACTGTTTAAGAGATGGACTGACTTAATGAAATGGAAAATGCAGGCAGGATGATTAGGGGTTGACTCGAGATTTGTTAATATAACTTTATTAAAAATTGATTTTTTTCACAGTCTACACTAGATTACCTTTTTCTCTCAACTGTTAATTTTTTGATAGTGTTTTTAAATATTTGTTTGTTTTTATAATCCAAATTAAGAAAATTAATATATAAGGATACTTGAAATGAAATACAGATTACCTGACAAAGAAAATGAGTAAAGATTCTAGAAAAAGCCTAACTCATCTCGGGATTCAATCAAGTGATCTTCCTGATAGAGTAATAGTTGTAGGCGATCCGGCTCGTGCACAAGCAGCAGCGTTAATGCTTGATGCTTATGTTGAGGTTGGGAAAAATCGTGAGTATGTGACTTTTCGTGGCAATCACGGCAGCGTTCCTGTGGCCGTTGTTTCTCATGGGGTCGGGGCGGCAGGAGCGGCGATCTGCTTCGAAGAACTTTGTCAGGCTGGAGTTCAAAGAATTATCCGAGCAGGCACAGCAGGAGGATTGCAAAGCCAAATCCTTGATGGAAACTTAGTTAATGTTACAGGTGCTGTAAGAGATGAAGGGGTATCTCCTCGAATAGTACCGATAAGTTATCCTGCGATACCGGCCATAGAAATTGTAAGGGACATCGAATCTGCTTCTGAGGGACAGGATTCTGTCCATAAGGGAATTGTTTTATCTACAGACCTTTTCTACCCACATAAAATTCTGGGTAGCAATATGAAACTTTGGCAAGAGTCTGGAGTGGTAGCTGTCGAGATGGAATGTTCTATTTTGTTTGTGATAGCTTCCCTCCATGGAATAAAATCGGGGGCAATCTTGGCGATTGATGGTAACCCACTTGCCAAGAATGATGAAGAGATGTCCGAGTACAATCCATATCGCAGTGTTGTAAAGGAAACGGTTGATATTGCTCTCAAGATAGCACTGGATGCTTTGATAGGTGGTCATGCAAGTTCAAAATAATATGAATCGTAACATCCTTCTCATCACGACTGATCAACAACGTTACGATTCGTTAGGTTGTAATGGAGGGAACATTGCACGGACACCAACTATTGATAGTCTTGCATCCACTGGGATCAGTTACACAAAATGTTTTGGGCAGAATGCTACTTGTACGCCGGCTAGGTCAACCATTATAACAGGAATGCACCCTCACACTCACGGAGCGTGGGCACTAGGTGTTCCTCTTGCTGATGACACTCCTAATGTTGCCCGATTGCTGTCTGAACATGGTTATAACACGGGACTGGTTGGAAAAGGACACTTCCAGCCCACTGCCGACCGAAATGGGCGCTTTTCAGAAGGCCGAGTGGCTGCATCTAACCCCGGCCCGTTACTTGGATTCGACCGTGCGGTCCTATGCGGCCATGGCCCATTTGGTCAACACTATGGCCAATGGATCAACAAGAATTATCCTGAGTTTACTGGGGGGTTTGTGGATATGGTGAATCGACAAAACCATCCGACTCGGGCCTTTGGAGGTGACACGTTCGCCTCTGAAGTCGCAATAAACCCTATCCCACGAGAACTCTATCACACCGATTGGGTGGCGAATAGTGCCATGGACATGATCGCAGGTTGGCCGGATGACCAACCTTGGTTCCTCTGGTTGAGCTTCCCAGATCCCCACCATCCCTGGGACCCTCCTTCCGATGAACGGTACCGTGTGCCTTGGAAAGAGCTTCCCCTCCCTGATTTTTATCCTGGATCACCAGCGGCTAGCATGAAGATGCTCGAGTTACGGCCTCCGCATTGGCTGGGTTATTGGAATGGCACATGGAAAACCGAGACTAGCCGCAGTGACTGGGCACCCCATCAGATGACACCGGATCAAGTATGCGAGATAAACGCTCTAGTCCATATCAAAAATGAGCTGATTGATGAAGCATGTGGTCGTGTGATAACAGCTATCAACGATCGAAATGACGCTGGGGAGACAGAAGTACTTTTTACAACCGACCATGGTGAATTTCAGGGAGAGTTTGGTCTTTTGTATAAAGGTCCATTCCACACATCAGCCCTTTTACATTTGCCCATGATTTGGCGCCCGGCTCCAAACAGGGCAATATCCCCAGCAGTTGTTTCAGACGTCGTTGGTCAAATCGATATCGCACCAACGATATGTGAATCAGCGGGCATTGATGTGCCAGATTGGATACAAGGAAAAACTTTACCGACGACTTCAGGTACAACGATAGATTCTCTGGCTTTGACAAGTTATGACAGTCCGAACCCAGGTCTTGGAATGCATCTTAGAACCATAACTACGGAAACGCATATCTGTACGGTATATGAGCCAAGCACAATCGGAGAACCTACAGGACTGGAGCGTTTCGATGACCTCACCTGGGGTGCAATGCCTCCGAGCACTGTGTCGTATACAGGGTCCGAGGGTGAGCTATATAACATTGTGGATGACCCAACAGAGCAAATTAACCTTTGGTCTGATTCAGGTCAGCGGAAAATACGTGACGAGTTAATCGGCCGAATGCGCGATGAAGCACCACCCAAGAGAATGCCTTGGCCGTTAGCTGAAGCAGGCTACTGAAATCATCATGCTTTTCGACTTTTTTTACCACCATTGGGAGAATGTTTTACGTGTCTACAATTTTGGTGAGCAGTTTGAGCTTTCTAATAGTTGTTTAGTGATTTCTTGAGTAGTAGTTTCTATCAGTTTTGTAACAACAGGCTTACGAAAATAGCAACATGAAGGATAATACAATATCTTATGACAATATTAGTGGTGTGCCATCAGAAGTTATTCTTGAATCGGTCGTAAAGGATTTTCCTCTAAAACGCAGTGAATTCGTGCGAGCGTTGGAGGGTATGGAACTGCAGCTTGAGAAGGGGGAATTTGTTGCGCTTATAGGACCCTCAGGTTGTGGTAAGTCGACTGTTCTTCGACTTCTTGCCGGCCTTGAACAAGCAACATCTGGCATTGTCACGATTAGAGGTCGGTCGCCTGTTGAATTGATCGCAGAGCACAGCCTAGGGGTTGCCTTCCAGGATCATGCGTTGTTACCTTGGCTATCGGTGTGGCAGAACATCGCGTTACCTTTCAAAGTAGCAAATCTGCCTGTAGATAGGGAACGTATTCGATACCTTCTGGATCTTGTTGGGATAGCTGGGTTTGATGAAGCAAGACCACGTCAATTATCTGGTGGCATGGCGATGCGCGTCTCAATAGCTCGCGCTTTGGCCCTGAATCCAGACATCTTGTTGCTCGATGAACCCTTCGGCGCCTTGGACGCAGTGACGCGGCGTCGATTGAACATAGAATTTCAGGGTATCTGGGAGCGTGATCAGGTTACGACACTCTTGGTTACACACTCTGTGGAGGAAGCCATATTCCTTGCCGATCGAGTGGTCGTCATGAGCGCTAGACCGGGAAGAGAGCAAATGATTTGTGACATACCCTTTGGTAGGCCACGGGATCGATCGGTACCTAGGGATCCTAAATTTTTTGAGCTCACTAATGAACTGACTGCTGCCCTCGATGTATCAGATGCAGAACTTGAAGAAATGGAAACGATAGACTTGAAGGCACGCATCGGTGAGAAAGGTTTCAAAACATGAAAATGTCCGGACCGATGGAGATGTGGCTAGGTACCCTAGGTATGATTGTATTCATGGGTGCTTGGGAAATACTCGGTTTTACTGGTATCCTTGGCGGAGCATTCCCGGCACTCACTGCGGTAGTCGAGACGGTTATAGATCCCGTTTGGCGCGATCTCTTTCTGTCAGCTTTCGGATCAACCGCTTGGTCTGCATTGCAAGGATTCCTCTTAGGTATATCTCTAGCGATGTTGTTAGCTTCTGCAACGGTTTTGATACCACCGCTGAGGGAAGGAATCTACCGTTTCACTGCTACGATGCAGTCGATTCCCGTTATCTCCCTCGGGCCGGTGTTTATAGTTACTTTGGGTAGAGAGATAACACCAATAGCTGTTGCGTCTATTGGGGCCGCCTTCGCCATGTTCGTTGGTACCACCTCTGGTCTATCTGCGGCTCGAGTGCCGCATCATGATCTGTTAAGTGTTCTCGGTGCGACCCGTATGCAACGTTTCATCCGTCTCCAACTCCCTGCTGCTCTACCTAACATCGCTGATGGCATGAAGCTCGCCGCGCCTGCATCATTAATCGGAGCAATTATTGGTGAGTGGTTCGGTGCGCCGAGTGGCCTCGGACTCATCATCGTAAGTGCGTTGCTGAACTACCAGATCACTTTGCTATGGGGGGCTGCATTGCTGGCAACACTGTTGTCTCTATCTGCCTTCGGAGTACTTACGATTTTTCAGCGATCCATAGAAAGAAGATTCCAATGACTGGTTTCCTTGCTAGTAGTGCTACCGATCAGGGCATAAGATGGGCGCTCAATTCATTTAGATGGGCACTAAATAGGTACTGGGGAGTTATCCTTTTAATTGTGTTATGGCATGCGTGGGTTTCGATAAAAGGCTATAATATGATCGTGATGCCACCCCCAAGTGCGGTAGCGCATGAGCTGATAGTTAACGCTGATAAGTACATTGGACCGATGTGGATCACCTTCTTACAGGCGCTCATCGGTCTTGCAGGTGGAATGTTTTTTGGCATAGCGCTGGCGATTGTGATGTGGTTCTCACCTGTAGCGGGTGGATTGATCACTCCTATGGCTCTTGTTCTGCGGTCCGTCCCAGTGGTCGCGATGATTCCAGTACTAATCCGGTCAATCGGTTTTGGGACGACCACGGTCGTTGTTGTCACCATCATCATTACGTTTTTCCCAGCGTTCGTGCTCTGCGCCACGGGACTCCGTAATTTGCCGCCAAATAGTAATGATCTGTTTGGTGTTCTTGGCGCTGGTCGCTTGGACAGACTATGTCGTCTTGCTCTGCCAGCAGCTGTGCCCAATATCCTTGTGGCACTGCGTTTGACGGCTCCGATATCAGTCCTTGCTGCGATTGTAGCACAGTTTCTCATGGGTTCAAACGGCCTCGGCCTTGTTATCGTGCGCGGTACCTGGAATTACGAAATGAACGAAGCCTGGGGTGCTGCCATCCTTTCGTGTACACTCTCGATTGTATTCTTTATTTTTGCCTCTAGCATTGAACAAAAAGGTAGAAAACATTGGACTTAGCTAAAATAAAGACAAAATCAAACCATTTATTAGAACCTTGGGCAGCGTGCTTCAGGGAATGAAGGCAGGTTTAGAAGCGGTTTAGAAATCGTTGGGAAAAAGATTGAGAGGACGGAATTCCGTCAAGAGCAAAGATTCTCAAAATTGCTAAGCAAGATATGCTCAAGACATCCAGACTGATATATCGGTGGTTGCTTGATCGTTTAGAAAGGGGAGGTTAAAGACATCTCCTAGGTCAGTTCCATGTGCGCATGTGAGGGAAAACTTTTGTGCCAATTTTATGTCATTAGCTTACAAAAACAGGCCATAATTGAGGATATTCAGCAAAATATATATATTCTGTTATCATATTGATAATATTATCCTTGTTTGTTGCTGTCTATCCCTGTACACCTATATAACGTATGACTTAAAAAATAGTTTTAAAATCCTTGACATACATTATTTTTTGTTTGATTGTCAATTACTTTATAAAACCAATGTTTCCTTCAAGTTTTGACGATAATAGCAAAAAAACTAAATTACAAGTAATATTGAGTTGTTATTTTAGGAGCTTTTACGAGTAAAATATATATGAAGCAAAAGAAAGAAAATCAAACACTGCCCATAATTAATCTCAGCAATTACTTTGGTGGCAAAGCAACGGAAGAAAGCAAAAAAGATGTCGCGAAAAAGTGGAATGATGCTTTCTCAACAGTAGGTTTTGCAATACTTATCAATAGCGGTGTTCCAAAGTCTACAATTACAAATCTTGATGATTCTGCTCGTTCTTTTTTTGAACAAGAATATGCTTCGAAATGTGATTACAGTCTTGGAAGGTACGGAGATGGAGGCTACACACCTATTGGTCTTGAGGCTGTTGGACGCTCTCTAGATCCGGCTTTATTTAAAAATATTCATTCTACAAAACCAGATCTTGTGGAAAGTTTTTGTTTTAATAATGGAGGTTTTCCACCAGATTTCCAGCCAGACAATCCTAAGACACTTATTCCTGCCGTTAAACGGTATTGGGAAGAAATGGAGTACCTGCTTGCTAAACGAGTTCTTCCACTGTCAGCCGTTTCTCTAGGACTGCCAAATGATTATTTTAATAAATTTTACCAATATGAAGAAGGTAAGCATTGTAACAATAGCTTAAAGCTATCATATTATCCTGCCGTGGACAAAGCTGCTATCAGCTGCAGAGACCGATATGGAGCTCACACAGATTATATGGGATTCACCTTATTACGTGCAGATCCTATGATAGCAGGTCTGGAGGTACTATTTCCTGATGGAAACTGGATAGAAGTCCCGCCAATTTCAGGAAACGCTATAATCATCAATTCAGGAGATCTTATAAAAAGATGGACCAACGATGTATGGAATTCAGCGCTACATAGAGTAAAGACTACCTCAATCAAAACTCGGTTGTCGTTGGTATTTTTCACAGGACCACGAGATGACGCTGTAGTAGAAACACTTTCGATAAATGGCTCCCCGCACTATGCTCCTGTCAAGGTTAAGGACCATCTAAATGAAAAGATTCAAGCTACAAACGTATAGAATTTATTATATTATTGTTAACTTTATAAAAATGGGATGCAGCACCAAACTACAACTAATGGATTGTGAAATCTAACACTCGAAAAGAATATTCCTCGTGCTCTAGTGGTCATAACAAAAGGGGGGGCCTCCCATAGCCATTGGGATCATTGGGATTCCGTGGGGATCTACGGGACTTGAATCAGTACTACCTAGTAATTTAAGTAACTTACAAATGGGAGGCTAAAGCCCCCAACCGTTGGTATTACTGGGTTTACATGGAGGGGTCGACGGACCGCCCATCAATACAAAAAGTAGTTTGACTCATTTCTGCCTAGATGCTCAATAAGACGCCGCACCAGTCAGATACCCAAAGTAAAATACCCACTTCTCTATTTATACTTTTCATTTTAATTCAAATAGAATTGATTTAACCATAATACTAAATCAACTATCAACCTCTTCAGATGCAATATAAGTTTTGAAGTGCATATGAAAATAAATACTCCGTTTACCATCCTAGGGTGTTTTGCGCATACTCCGGAGCAAGGACATCTAGAAATTATTGAAAGAGGACTACTTTCAGTGGATAAAAAAGGTTGGATTATAGATATCTACCGACCTAGCCAGCATGAATACAAATACATTTTGGATAATGCTTTAGCAAATGGTCAGCTAGTTAAGACTGATGCTGATTGCTTAATTTTCCCAGGTATGGTTGATCTGCATATTCATGCACCCCAATGGCCACAAATTGGACAGGCGTTGCATCTACCCTTAGAGGACTGGCTATATCAATATACATTTCCCTTGGAAGCCCGTTATTCAGATGCTAGTTTTGCCAGGAAAGTGTTCCAAGATTTGGTTAAGACTTTGATTGCTAACGGTACTACCACCGGAGTTTATTTTTCAACCATTCATCAAAATGCAACCCGGATACTAACAGAAGTCTGTTTGGAATTAGGTCAAAGGGCTTTTGTTGGTAAGGTTGTAATGGATCAAAAAGATCAATGTCCTGAATATTATCGTGACCCATCGACTGATGCTGCTCTAAAGGATACTATCGATTTTATCGAGTTCACAAGGAAATTAAAAAGTAACGAGTCTGGCTTGGTACAGCCAGTGGTTACACCTAGATTTATTCCAAGTTGCAGTGATTCTGCATTAGAAGGTTTAGGACAAATTGCTTTGGATTATCAGTGTCATATTCAAACTCATTGTTCTGAAAGTGATTGGGAGCACCAATTTGTCATTGACCGCTTTGGTCACACAGACACCTTTATGTTGAATGAATACGGATTGCTAAATCGAAAAACTATTTTGGCTCATTCTAATTTAATTTCAAATCGAGATATGAATCTAATCAAAGATGCAGGCGCAGGTATTGCGCACTGCCCATTGTCAAACATCTATTTCTCAAATAGTGTTTTCCCTTTACGTAAAGCACTAGACAAAGGCCTTCGTGTAGGCCTAGGTACCGATATTTCAGGTGGTCCTAGTCCTTCTCTTCTAGAAAACTGCCGATATGCTATTTCTTCCTCTCGAATGCTAGAAGATGGTGTTAATCCGGATAAACAATCTAGAGACCGTGGGAACCCTTTTTCGAGAATCAACTTTAAGGAGGCTTTCTGGTTAGCTACAGCAGGAGGAGCAGAGATACTCGATATTCCAGTAGGAAAGTTTAAAAAAGGCTATAAATTTGATGCACTACTAATAGACCCACATGTTCCGGGGAGTAATATACCTAATTGCTCTAAAGGAGATAGTATAGAAGATTTATTTCAGACCATTATCTATAATTCAGTCCGTGGAAATATCCGAAACATTTGGATCGATGGTATCATGAAATATTCAAAAGATAATATAGTATGATGAAACTAGGTTTGAATAATGTTCGAAGCTATCAAAGAAACTCTATATTTAGTAGGGAGTATCTCCTCCATCCAGATTGATAGCTTGGCCTCTGATGATGGTAGCATCTTCGGAAAGCAAAAAAGCGATGATTTTCGCAACCTCTATAGGTTTAACATGACGGCCTAGTTGAGCGGGTACCATTGATGACAATAATTCAGCACTTTCAACACCAATCTTTGGTCCTAGCCATTCCGCACAATTGGCAAGCATTGGTGTGTCAACACCTCCAGGACAGACTGCATTAACATTGATGTTGTTTTCAGACCACTCAAGCGATAGAGATCGTGTGAGGCTAATTACCGCTGCTTTGGACGCATTGTATGCCGCCATATTCTTGTAACCAACCTTCCCGCAGTTTGAAGCGACATTTACAATACTCCCACCATCATTGGCACGAAATTGAAGGGCAACTGCACGAGAGCATAGGAAAGTACCCTCTACGTTGACAGAGAATTGTTGCTTCATATCTTCATTTGACGTATCCCAAGCATTATCCATCATAATAACGCCAGCACTGTTTACAAGGCCATTGAGTTTACCAAACTTCTCCACGGCTGCAGCTACGAGTTTTTCCACGTCATTAGCCACGGTTACATCGCAAGAGCAGCCGATGATTCTCGATCTTTCAAGATCAAGTTCAGCCAAAACTTCGTCAAGATCTTCCTGATGAATATCTGCAAGTACTACGTTGGAACCCATATCAAGTAGTACTTCGGCAGTAGCCCTTCCAATGCCACTGGCAGCTCCAGTTATGATTATGGTCTTGCCATCAATGCTCGCACTCATTCTTCCTACTTTAGTAGCCTAACGAATTAATTACCATGTGGGATGACAAGAGACTCCGCCGTCAACCACCAAATTGTGACCAGTGATCCATCTGGCAAGTGGTGATGCCAAAAACACACAAGCGTCACCTATATCTTCGGGAGTGCCCACCCGCTCCAGTGGAGCTGCTGCTTGCCATCGCTCCACACCCTCAGGCCAATCCCTAGCAAGACCAGGTCGATCAATTAGGCCGGGTGAAACGCAGTTGATTCGGACACCTTTGGACCCGTATTCCAGTGCAGTCGCACGCGCATGCATGATCACACCCGCCTTAGATGTGGCATAGTGACCATGCATAAAGGCCGGATGCGATCCTTCAATCGATGCAATGTGAACCACGGATCCACCTTGACCTCTATCGATCATGGCCTTTACACATGCTTGAGTTACCAAATGTGTGCCTGTGAGATTGATGTTGATCATGCTATGCCAATTTTCAACAGTCATTGAATCAAAACCTGCAATTAACTGTGACCCAGCATTATTAATTAGGATATCTATCTTCCCAAATTCTCCTACTGCGACATCTACGATTCGCTCCGCACTACCCTCCTCCAATATATTAGCCTGTACTGGAATGGCTTTGACTGGGAGCTCCTCTGCAAGTTTGGTTACTGATTCAGAGTTTGAGTGATAGTGAAGTATGAGTGAAGCTCCTGCAGCAGCAAAACGTCTGGCTATACCCGACCCAATTCCGCCACTCGCACCAGTCACTACAACTATGTTGCCTGTCAGATTTATCACGTCCTGTGGGTGTTTAATAGTGCTTGATATCTGCTAACTTCCTAGCAGAGATGTGGCTCCACCGTATGCGGCCTCCAGCACTGACAAGTCAACAAATTTTTTGATAGATGGCAGATCATCGCGTCCAGAAATTCGCATCCAATTAAAGATTGGCCCCTCTATAAGCTTTGGATCCACCCAGAGAAGACCTTTCTCATCGGTGAGATCGCTTCTGATGAATTGCTGCTGCAATTCAGCATACCGGGTTTGTTGCGCGAGATTGAGACCGTATTGCTTTCCGTAGACCTCAACTGCGAGACGTGCAGCAACCGAAGGATCCTCACGGTGCTGCTCAAACCCTTTAATCGTCGCTCTTAGAAAGCGTGTAAGGATATCATGCTGTTCTTTAAGGGTGCGTCGCTGTGTATAAAAAAAGTTCGAGTACTGGGGGTACCCCATTTTACTCCAGGGTGTGACGACAAAATCCTTACCTTCCTTCATTCCATGAACCGTCTCAAGAATAATTGGCTGATTGGTAGCGAAACAGTTATAGACATCGCCCTGGCCGTTGATGAGTGGATCAGGTGTGAATCCGGCGGGAATAAACTCGTAGTCGTTCGGGAGCCCATTAACGGCCATAAGCGCTTTGAGTGATCCCCTAACTGCTTCCTGGGCAAGGATACGCTTACCTATTAAATCCTCCGCTTTCCGAACTGGGTTAGAACTTAGCGAAAGCCACGACACGGGGGAACTCTGGTACTGAGCTGCGAACATTACTAAATCATTACCCTTACGAACTGCATCAATTAATGGAAGCATGCCCCCGCCTATTCCGACCAAGGAATCGCCACTAACTACCGCTACCTGTGATCTCGGGGAACCGGGCCCACCCGCCTTCATGGTCACTTCCACGTCCTCTTCAGCGTAAAATCCTGAATCCATCGCACGCCAGAAGCCTGCATAATCTACATTCGTGAGCCAGTCCAAAGCAACTGGGACCTTGGCGGAATTACCGGCAAAGGCAGTCGTTGCAACTCCCGGAATTGCTATCGCAGCAGAACCATACAGTACGGTCGTTAGGAACTTACGCCGGTTAACTCCACCCAGGCTATAGTCATATCCTTTCATTCTATCTTTTAACATAATTCCTCCTTAATAATATTTTTTTAAATTTTAAATCAAATATTTACATTCACCATGACCATAACAGTCCAGAAACAGTCCACCATCCCGGAACTGGGCAATGAACCAGCAACTGAATCAGTTACTCCGGGATTGGAGCACCGCAACTTATAATCTTTTATATGTTTTACAGACATATTTCAGTAGCGTGTAAAATATAAAGCCCTTCTCGAGTTGTGTCAAGTAAAAAAATCATTTAATGATTTAAGAGTATGATACTAATGTGATTTTCAAGGGAGATTTCTTGTGATCCAGGGCGTGAATCATCTGAAAAAAAGTGCTTGGGGACTTGCTGAGTGTTTTTAAAGCAGGAGAGGTGGTTTCACTCCTTTGGACCTTGGCAGAAACACTTGATTAAGAGGAACATGCAGTATGGACGGCCTCAGGCCATTATTAGAACTGAAAACCCCTTGGGTTGAGGTGTCTACACTTGGGTGAATAAATGATAAATCTGAAAGGTAACATAGTTGTAGTGACTGGTGCGAGTGGCGGAATTGGATCGGGTATAGCCAGACGTTTTGCTGCTGCAGGAGCTTCCCTCATACTTCATTATCAATCAAGCTCTGAGTCCGTAACCAAACTTGCAGGGGAACTGCCAGTCAAAACCATTCCAGGGGCGGTACTCCCCTGGATCATGGAGGAAAAGCTCGACCCGTATTGGCCGGATCGGGAATACCGGATTAGTGGTGAACAGATACTGAAGAAGCTTGAATGCTCGAGTATTCCTATTACTAGGGTATAGATCACATTGTAAGAATTAAGTTAATTGTTTTCTAGGTTGATATAGTGGTGGGGTTCGAAACGTGGTGTGCAGATACAATAAAATTCAATATCCTCATCTCCAGTATTGGTAATCTGTTGGGAAGCATTGGTTGGAACGATAATTTGGTCATGAATTTTGACAGGGTGCTGTATCCCGTTTATTTCCACGTTACCTTGGCCCTTACGTAGGATGTAACGTTCAATGATGCCATCAAGTGCATGTAACTGGGTTGTTACTCCGGGTTCAACCCGTGCTAGAGCAACAGAGACTTCAGGAGAGGCAGGATCATTAAGTAATTCACTGATATAACAACGTTCCTCAGTCCAGAATTCTTGGGGATTGAGGCCTTCTAGGAACCATTCAGGATTGTTGTTCAAATTGAGGCGGAAGCTGGAGGATTCAAAGCATCTTTATTATGATACCCACTGGGAATCTGACTGACTGGATAACCCCTGACAGGATTTTAGTGAGAAAATACAGTGGTTGATGTTGAGTAATCAGAATTACTATGGATGCAAAAACTTAATCTTTTGGACAAAAACAGTACTCTCATTATTCTTTAGGAATGTATTTTTTAACTTCTATTCCAACTTTTTCATTTACTTGATATTTATCATCTAAGTAACTTTGTGCAAGTCTCCATTTCAAATAATCATATGCACTAATCGGTTGATACAAAGGTGGTCTATTTGTGATATTCTCAATCATTACACCTCTGCCTGGATCTACAAAATAAGGCATCGAATATCTGGCTTTTGTTATATTTGTATTCACAACTCTATGATTAGTTGATCTCAAAGTGTCATTAGACCATCGTTGAAGCATATCTCCAACATTCAATACAATAGAATTTTCTACTACCGGTGCATTATCCATTCACCAGTTTCTCTATTTTCAATTTCTAATCCACCAGTATGATCAAATCTCCACAACAAAGTAATTGAACCATAATCTGTGTGTTTAACGCCTCTGATTTGTCCATTCTTTACTTCTCCATCCCAAGCAGGATAGCGTAGGATTCTCATTGTAGAAGAACCATCAATATGATTTTCTACTAAACTTCCACGTTTCAACTTAAAAAGATATTCAAATTTATACAAAAATTCATACGAAATCATCCTTAAGATATGCTCTGGAGATACCCAATTGTAAGACTCTTTCAAGTCGCCGGGCATGGTTGGAGTCAATCTTTCTTTCTCAATCCAATTATATCCAATATTTTCCTCCACTCCACTATACTCATATTTCTTCTTCGTATCTTCTAGTAAAAGGAAGAACTCTTCCATGAGTTGTTTCCAATCTTGAAATTCTGAAAACCAAGTATCATAGACATGAGTAGTGACAGCAGGTCAAAAACTAAGATATAACTAATTTCAAAAATTAATTTGGACACTTTTTTGTACTTTTTCTTCTCGTCTAGTTTTCAAAGCTAAAAATTTTTCTTTATCATCCCTAATTGCTTGTTGGTAATTTGGATCTTTGACCCCTATATCTCCAGTATCAGCCTGCAATTCTTTAAGCTTAAGTATCATTTCATCCAAAATATTTTTATAGTTAGTATCATCAACCAAGTTGTTGAGTTCAAATTGATCATTTCCCAAATTGTATAATTCATTAATTTGTCCATGGTTGTAGATATATTTATATTCACCAGAATGTATAGCACGGACAATATGATGAACACCGTAACCATGTCCAAAACTTTCTGTCAATAGTGCCTTTCTCCAACTAGTTTTCTGATTCTTAAGAAGAGGAAGCCAACTTTGTCCATCAATAGGTTTAGTAAATTTTATTCCAGCCATATCTAAAATAGTTGGCCCAAGATCAATGTTGCATATTATTTCGTTAATTGTTTGGTGAGGAGAGATAGCTTCAGGCCAGCGAACTGCGAGTGGAACACGCATCACTTCTTCTGTAACATAAGTACCTTTATCAAATTGACCTCCATGACTAGCCAGACCATCTCCATGATCAGCAGTCCATATAACGATTGTATTTTCGTCCAATCCTAAATCAAAAAGTTTGTCAATAATCATACCTCCAGCGGCATCGACCATTGTTATATGGGCATAGGCTAATACAATAATTTGTTGCCATTCTTCCCATGAGAGTGGGCTGGGTGTGCGGAAATGATTGTTTTCGTCTGAAAGGGGTTTTTTAAAGTCATGAAGAAAAAGTTGTGGTTTCCTAATCAGAGTGTCACTAAAACTACCATACTCAATAATATCTTTAGAATTATATAGATTTACGAATTCAGAAGTAGGAAAATGGGGATGATGAGGTCCCCAAAAATTAACACTGATGTGAAAAGGTTTTTCATCTTTGTTTTTTGCTAAATCCGTCAGAGCATCACAAGCTAAGTTAGCAAGAAAAAAAGACTCATGGGTTTCTTTAGGTGTCTCTGTAAGACCTACTGCCAACTCCCCACATCATGCATATTCACATCGGTAAGTGGTATTATCTTTCAGTTTTGGGAATTGTTGTCGAAATGCTTCATTCCAAAAATGTCGAATTACATGATGTTGGGCCTGAGGTAGGGAATTTCTCTTTAGATATTCTTTATAAGATAGGTGGATATAAGGATTCCCATAGTCTGTATCACTAAAACCTTTACAATTGAAATCAAGACCAGTTCCTGGACCAGCATGCCATTTACCAAAATAAAAGTTTTTATATCCTTCCTTTGCAAGCAAATCCAAGTAGATTTCATGATCATAAGGTGAATCAGTATAATTATAGTAATTATGATGGTTATGAGGATACAAGCCAGTAAGCATCGTACGTCTCGAAGGACTACATAACGGTGTAGTTGTATAAGCTCGATTAAATAAAGATCCTTCATTGGAGATCCGATCTAAGTTGGGTGTCAGAGGCTTTATCCCCCCATCCCAACCATGTCGATAGTATGCCTGGTGATCATTTACTAGGAGTAAAATGTTGGGTTTTTTAGACATCTTCATTCCTTTTATTTTTATTTTGAAGCACTTCAATAGGTGGATTCTTCAATACCAAGCCTTTTAAAAATTTCATCTGGAGCATCATGTAAAACAAGTTGACGATGCATCTCTTTGCAAAGCCTTGCTTCTACTTCGTTGTTTGTAATTGGGCTTGCCTGTTTTGGGTCCGATTTGGTGTCGTAAAGACGAGTGAAAGCATCCTGAAAAGCGCCCATTTCCATGGCTGAAGCCTCACCATCTTTGTTCTTCATAGGATAAACTTTCAGAGTTGGTACACCTTTGGTGAAATTGAAGGGTGGAGAAAGTGTAGCATCAATTAATTCTTCAATAGAGAATCGGCGTCCAAAACGAGTTGGCATAAGTGTATATTCGTAAAGCCCATCAGCACTCAGTTTTTTTGGATAGCGCAGATAGGTGTAGCGCCCATCAGTAATGTTGCAGGCAGCACCGAAATATCCATAAATCGCTGTATCGCGGATTTTTTGGTCCTTCTCTAACACTTGAGAAAGAGATTTTCCTGTAGTTTCAGAAGGAATTCCAACTCCAAACCATTCTAGCACAGTTGGAGTAAGGTCAGTCACCTGAGTCAGTGAATGACGCATTTCCCCACCATTTTTGTTGTAATCTGGATGGTAGATCATCAAGGGTATTCTAGCGAGTTCGTCATAGACGGGCATTAGATTCTTACCCCACCATTCATGTTCACCTAATAGGAAACCGTGATCTGTTGTGAGAATCAGGGCAGTATCTTCCCATAAATCCAACTCATCAAATTTGTCCAAAAGTTTACCAAAATACTCATCACACATTGAAGTAATGGCTGCATAATTAGCTCGGACCTCTGCAATTTCTTCACTGGTTTCGTCTACCCTGTCATACATTGGCCAGTCAAAGACCGCGCCTTCATAGGAAGAAGGGTATTCTTTTCGGAAACGCGTTGGTGCGTAAAAAGGCTCATGTGGATCAAAGTTCTCTATCTGAAGAAGCCAGTTATCCGCTTTGGAATTTACATCAAGGAAATCATTAGCTAGGCCAAATA